>Ga0315268_10000525_pt1 | contig 44646 bp, 48 predicted proteins | sample C1_top_MG_FD_204535 | JGI IMG/M metagenome (GOLD analysis project Ga0315268, IMG submission 204535) | Sediment microbial communities from Yellowstone Lake, YNP, Wyoming, USA - C1_top | ecosystem: Environmental > Aquatic > Freshwater > Lake > Sediment | place: USA: Wyoming | collected 2017-08-01 | reverse complement strand
GCGGGAACAGCGCAGGCGCCGGCATATTTCCGCTTTAGTGAGGTGCTGGTAGTAGTATAACCGCATAGCTTCCTGGCGGCGATCCAGTTCGGTGTCCATTTGTGCCCTCCTCCGTAGAACTGTAGTATTGTCTGGAGGATAACACAAATGTAGCGGAGTTGTTGGCAGTTCGCCGCATTAGCAATGTAACGCAGTTGCTAGCAGAAATTCTATTACAGAGTTCATGGCAGTTCGCATCTACCAGCTAGAGAGTCTGCGCAAGCTCCAGCCTCAAGGTAAGACCACGGCGACAACGGATACCGGCACGGATAAACGGATGAGCACTAATGTTTCTGACCTCCAGTCGCTATTCGTTTATCCGTGTGCTATTCGTTGCCACCAACCCTCGCACCCGTGCCCGAATGTCTTCCTGGATGGCTGCGATGGTGCGCCGAGCATCCAGGACCAGCCAGCGCCTCGGCTCGGCGGCGGCCATAGCGCGATAGCCCTGGCGCACCCGGCGATGGAAGTCCAGGGCCTGGCGATCCATGCGATTCCACTCCGTCTCGCCGGCCTGGAAAGCCTGATACTTGCGCCGCAGGCCCTCCTCGGCCGCGATGTCCAGATAAATCGTCAGGTCAGGCACCAGGCCGCCGGTGGCGAAGGCGGTGATGGTGCGCAGCATACCCAGATCGAGGCCGTGGCCGTAGCCCTGGTAGGCCAGGGTCGAGTCGGCATAACGATCGCAGAGCACGATCTCGCCGCGGGCCAGGGCGGGGCGAATCACCTCGCCTACGTGCTGCGCCCGGGAGGCGGAATAGAGCAGGATTTCCGTGGTGGGCAGCATGGCTGTGTTGGCCACGTCGTGCAGGACGGTGCGGATCTGGTCGCCGATGCTGGTGCCGCCCGGCTCCCGCGTTAGCAGCACCGGATAGCCCTGCGACTGCAGCCAATCGGCCAGGAGGCGGGCCTGCACCGTCTTGCCGCTGCCCTCCGGCCCCTCAAAGGTGATGAACAAACTCACGTGTCAGCACTCCGTAATTTTTACAACCACCAAGGCACCAAGAGCACCAAGTTTTAAATTCCTTTGTGTCCTTGGTGTCTTGGTGGTTATTCGCCCTGGCCCCTGTCACAGCTATTATACCACGCCGTGCTCTGTGATACAACAGGTTGACGCCAACGCCGACTCTGTGCTATACTGAGGGTGATTTGAGATTGCAGATTTCAGATTTTAGATTTTAGTCTAGGGCCAAGCCGTCCCTAAAATCTGCAATCTACAATCTGCAATCTAAAATCAGTAGTCCAAGCAACGACAGGAGAACGGCCATGCAGGTGGCCCTAGTCACGGACTGGCTCAACCAGTACGGCGGCGCCGAGCGGGTGCTGGAGGTCCTCCACGACCTGTACCCCACGGCCCCCGTCTACACCTCGCTCTATGCCCCGCAGGTCATGCCGGCGGCCTATCGCACCTGGGACATCCGCACCAGCTTCCTGCAGCACCTGCCCCTGGCCAAGACACACCATCAGGCCTTCCTGCCCTTCTACCCCTTGGCCTTCGAACAATTCGATTTCTCTGGCTACGATCTGGTGCTCTCCAACGCCAGCGCCTTCGCCCACGGCATAATCACCCCGCCAGAGACGACGCACATCTGTTACTGCCTGACGCCCACCCGCTTCCTCTGGCAATTCCACGATTATGTCAAGAACGAGAGCCTGGGCTGGCTGGCGCGCCTCCTCCTGCCGCCCCTCATCGCCCGCCTGCGCCAGTGGGACTACGCCTCCGCCCAGCGCGTGCACCACTTCATCGCCATCTCCCAGGTGGTGGCGCAACGCATCGCCCAGTACTACCGGCGAGAATCAGCCATCATCTACCCGCCGGTGAACACCGCCGCCTATCACCCGGCCGATGGACACGACGATTACTTCCTCGTCCTCTCCCGGCTAGTGCCGTACAAGCGGGTAGACCTGGCCGTGCAGGCGTGTAGCGAGCTGGGCCTGCCGCTGCTGGTCATCGGCGAGGGGCGAGACCGCGCCCGCCTGGAGCGTCTGGCCGGGCCCAGCGTGCGCTTCCTAGGCCGCCTACCAGACGAGCAGGCCAAAGAATACTTCGCCCGCTGCCGGGCGTTCATCTTCCCCGGCGAGGAGGATTTCGGCATCACCCCGCTGGAGGCGCAGGCCGCCGGACGGCCGGTGATCGCCTACGCTGCCGGCGGCGCCCTGGACACTGTGGTGGAAGGCGTGACCGGCGCCTTCTTCCGCCAGCCCACGGCGCAGGCCCTGGCAGAAACCCTGCGCACCTTTGACGAGCGCCAGTACGATCCGGTGGCCATTCGCGCCCATGCCCTACGCTTTGACACCGCCGTGTTCCGGGAGCGGCTAACGGCCTTCATCGCCCAGAAACTCGCCTTTTAGGACGCAGATTAACGCGGATAAACGCGGAGCCTTTTAATTTTTTCTGCGGCCATCCGCGTTTGTCTTCGTCCCCTATCAAGACGGTGGCGTGATGTTTGGCCGTCTTTATCGTTATACTATTCAGGTGAAGCCCGGCTTCACAGAAGGACTTGGCGCATGCCGAGCGAAGCCGAGCTCGTCCAGAAGGCCGTGCAGCGGGATGCGGCGGCCTTCGGCGAGCTGTACTCCATCTACCTGAACAAGGTCTATCGCTACATCTACTACAAAGTGGGCAATGCCACGGAGGCGGAAGACCTCACCGAGCAGGTGTTTCTCCAGGCTTGGGAGGCCATAGACCGCTATCGCCAGCAGGGCGCGCCCTTCGTCGCCTGGCTGTTTCGCCTGGCGCACAATCGGGTGATTGACTACCATCGCACCCTAAAATCGCCCGCGCCACTAGACGCCAGCCTGGAGGACCACCGCCCTGGGCCGGAGGAGGTCGTGGCCCAGCGGCTGGACGCGCAGGCCCTGCAGCAGGCCGTCAAGCGCCTGAGCGAGGAGCAACAGCAGGTGATCCTGTTGCGTTTTGTGGAAGGGATGTCCCACGCCGAGGTCGGGGCGATCATCGGCAAAGGCGAGGGGGCGGTGCGCAGCATCCAGTACCGGGCCCTGCTGGCCCTGCGGGAGATTCTTAAGCCCTCGGCACCATCCTAGCGTGGTGCTGGGGAAAGGGTATCAGGGGTACCAGGGGTAAAGGGGAAGATGAGCGATATTGAAGTCGTGCTGGCTGAGTGCCTGGCGGCCATAGAGAAGAAGCAAGATACCATCGAGGGGTGCCTGGCCCGCCACCCCGATCTGGCCGGCGAGCTGGAGCCGCTGCTCCGCCTGGCGGCCGATGTGCGCGCCGTGCCCGCTGTGCAGCCTTCACCAGCCTTCCAGCAGGCCGCCGTGCCGCGACTGCTCAACCTGATCCGGGCGCGAGAAGCGGCACGAGTGGCCCCTGCCCCCGCCGCGCCGGCCAGCTTCTGGCAGCGACTGCGGAGCTGGCGACCGAGCCGCGCCCTGGTGGTGCGGGTCGTGCTGGCACTGCTGATCGTGGCCCTGCTGAGTGGCGGCAGCGTAGCCACCGCCCAAAGCCTGCCCGATAGCCCGCTGTACCCCGTGAAGCGCGCCGCCGAGCAGGTACGCCTGAACTTCACGCTCACAGAGATCCAGCGTGCCAAGCGGTTACTGGACTTCGCCGACGAGCGGGTCCGGGAGATGATTGTCGCCGCCCGTCTGAACAAGCCCCTGGCCGCCGAGCGGGCCTTACGTGACTACGAGGGTACGCTGCTCCTGGCCGGGTCGAAGTTACAGCAAGAGTGGGCGGCAGGACGGGACGTGCGTCCCGTGATGAAGGCCATTCTGGTGCGCCTGGAGAAGCACCAGACCGCCCTGGAGAAGGCCCTGCCCCAGACGCCCCTGCGCAGCAAGCTGGTTTTGATTGAGGCCATTGCGGTCACCCGCAGAGCCCAGGAGCGGGCCACGGAGTTCCTGGAGAACAACCCGCCGTAACGTTTCTCATGGCGAGTAGGGGCGAAGCAACCCCCATAAAACAACCACAGAGGCACAGAGGGCACGGAGATTGTCTATAATAAATTCTCTGTGCCCTTTGTGTCTCTGTGGTTATAGTTTTCGTGGTGGAGTCGCGTAGGGCGGCTTTCCATAGCCGCCGAACTACCGCCATGGCTGAGGCAGGTATGGAAACCTGCCCTACGAACTACGAACTACGAACTGCTTAATCTACAATCTAAAATCGAAAATCTGAAATCTGAAATCTTCGCTTTACCCCAGGCCCAGGACGCGGGCAGCGTTCTCGCCCAGGATCTTGGCTTTGGTGCTTTCCTGGAGGGGCAACTCCCGGATGAGGGCCATGTTGCGGGCGATGAAGGGCATGCCTGGCCAGTCGGAGCCGAAGATGACCTTGTCGGCCAGGCGTTCCAGCTCCGGGAAGTAGTGTAGCAGCTTCTGCGGCGGCAGGCCGGAGATCTCCATGTACACGTTGCGGTGCAGGCGGGTCAGCAAGAAGGCCTCCTCGTACCAGGCGCCGCGGCCGCTGTGCGCCATGACGATGTTCAGATCGGGGAAGTCCACGGCCACATCGTCCAGGTACAGGGGGTCGGTGTACTTGAGACGCGAGCCACGGAACACCGACGAGCCGGTGTGCACCAGGATGGGGATGCCCAGCTCCTGCGCTTTGGCGTAAACCGGATACATACGGGCCTCATTGGCGTAGAACTGCTGGTAGGAGGGCAGGAGCTTGAGACCCTTGAAGCCGAGCTCCTTGACCAGGCGCTCCAGTTCCCGCGCCGGGTCGGTCTCCAGGTTGGGATTGACGTTGCAGAAGGGCAGCAGCTCCGGGATGCCCTGGCACAGGGCGGCCACCGACTCGTTGGTGACCATGCCCGTGGTGATGGGGCTCTCCTCGGCCAGGGCCACGGCGTAGTCCAGGCCGTTATCGCGCAACAGTCCCCGCAGTCCCTCCGGCGTCAAGGTCGCGTTCATGTAGGTGCGGACGGCGGCTAGCTCCTCGGCGGTCAGGGAGCCGGCAAACCACTCCACCACCCAGGGGTGCCATTCCTCGTAGCGGCCCAGATGGATGTGAAAATCAATCGTCAGCATGCGTTCTACCCTACGCGGTCAACGCCGCGGCCGCGCGTTCTTTCTCCGCTCGCTCGCGCATCTGGCGGCGTAGAGTCTCCACATCGCGGGGGATCAGGTAGGCGGCGAAGGCGAAGAAAAGCGAACAGAGCACCCAGGCGGAGACACAGATGAGCAGGATGGCAGTTTGCAGGGAGTAGCGCACGGCGATCAGGCCGGCCATGAGCGGGGCCAGTGCCGCGCCAGCCGACTCAATGAAGTACTGGATGGCCAAGGCTGTGCTGCGCACCTCCGGCAAGGCGACGTCGTAGATCGAAGAAACCACATTGGGTGCGGCGAAGGGGATGAACAGGGCCGTCAGGCTGAGCATCACCAGGAAGAAGCCTTGATTTTCGATGGGGATGTTGAGGGTGAAGATGAGCAAGATGGCCCCCAGCAACACAGCCGTGGTGCAGACGAGCAGGCGACCACGCGGAGTGCGCTTGAAGAAGAAGTCGCCCACCGCCCCACCGATAAAGTAGCCAGAAGCCAGCACCAGCACAGCCACGACCATGGTCATCATGACCGCACTGGAGGAATATTGGCGTTCCGTTTCCAGGTAGCGGAAGAACCAGTAGGTGATGACGTTCCACGGGAATACCCCAAAGAACCCCTGGGTGAAAAGCAGGGGCAAGGTGCGCTTGCGGAACAGCCCTTTGGCAGTCTGCCAGTCAAAGCGATAGACGCCAACCTCCTTCAGGTCGGCCATCTCCGGCTCGCTGCTTCCGCGGGCGGCCTCCCGCACGCCAAAGAAGATGATTATCGAGAGTAGGATGCCAATTGAACCGGTGATGTAGAACACCCCACGCCAACCCACCACGTCACGCAGGGACAGGGCCAGGATCATCCCCGCCAGGTAGCCCAGAGGCATGCCAAGTTGCAGCAGCCCGTAAATCTTGCCCCGCATGTGCGGCCCGAAGTAGTCGGAGATCAGGCTGTAGAGGCCGGGATAGCTGGAGTCATCAATGCCGGTGGAGGCGCGAGTGGCCAGGAAGCTCGGATAGGTGGGAGCGACGGCGCTAAGCCAGGTGGTGGAGCCCCAGATGAAGGAGGCCAGGGCCAGGAGCTTGGCCCGGGCGAAGCGGTCGTACAGGTAGCCCCAGAGCGGGTAGAGGATCGCCCCCACGATGAGGGCGCCGGTGAAGACCGCCCCCATCTGCGCCTCGTTGATCTTGAACGTCTCCATGATGGGCGTGGTGAGCGGCCCGATCAGGAGCTTGTCCGCCTGATGCAGGAGGATGAAGACGAAGAACACGCCCACCACGAACCAGCGATAACGGGATTGAGTACGCATGATGCCCTCCTTTTGGGGTACGAGGTAGGACGCGGATGCACGCCGATAGCCGCAGAAAAGACCAAAATTTTAGCGTCTATCTGCGTTAATCTGCGTCCTCTCGCTCAGTTTGCGCCGCGGCCAGCACCTGGCGGGCCTGCTCGGCCAGGTGCGCCGGCACCAGGACGTGCACCTCACCCAGGCCATCCACACTGAGGCCGAAGATATGACTGCCGCTGTCGAACTGCAGGATGGCCGGGATGCCCTCGCTCTCCAGGCGGCTCCTCACCACCTCGGCGCGCAGCAGGCCGTGGGCCACGTAGACCGTCTCTGGCAGTACCTCCCCACCAGGCTTGGGCGACGAGGGCGGTATGTCCACCATGGCAGAACCTCCAAGTTGGGGAATCAGGGACCAGGGAATCAGGGAATCAGGACTCAGAAGAAGCCCTGATTCCCTGATTACTGATTTCCTGATTCCCTCGTCCCCCTAAACGTGTGCTCCTCCTCAGCCGCTCGCCCCTGCAGCAGGCGCAGGGCATGGGGCAGGGCGGGCAGGATGACCTCCAGCCCCTCCCGCACAGCCTGGGGGCTCCCCGGCAGATTGACGATGAGGGTGTGGCCGCGGATGCCCGCCACGGCGCGTGAGAGCATGCCGTGCGGCGTCACCTGCAGGCTGGCGGCGCGCATGGCCTCCACCAGCCCCGGCGCTTCCTTCTCGATGACCCGCCGCGTGGCCTCCGGCGTCACATCCCGCGGGGCGAAGCCGGTGCCACCGGTGGTGAGGATGAGATCCAGACCAACCTGGTCGGCCCACACCATAAGCGTGCCGGCGATGATGTTCTGGTCGTCGGGGACCACGGCCTCCAGTTCCACCGTGACCCCCATCCTCTGCACGACCATCTCGCGGATGGCCGGGCCGCTCAGATCCTCACGCTCGCCCAGGTAGGAGCGATCGCTGACCGTCAGGATACCCAGCCGAAACATAGACGATCCTTTGTACCCCTGTTACCCTTGTTACCCCTGTCCCCTGTACCCCTGTTACCCCTTTTACCCTTGTTAGGTCACAGGGGTGCCAGGGGTACAAGGGGTAAAAGGTTACGGTGCTGGCTCGCCCTTCTCGCCTTCCACAAAGGAGCGCCACGGGCCGAAGACGCCGTCCTCCGTGACGCCGTAGTAGACGTGCAGGCCGCCAGAGCTGTCGCGCTGCACCAGGTTGTAGCGCTTGACCCCGGCGCGCTTGTAGGTCTTCCACAGACCCAGGTCGCCCTGCCAGGTCACGTCGCTCTCCTTGATCGGGTGCTCCTCCCGCTCGGTGAGGGCGTACTTCCACAGGTGGCGGGCGGAGAAGCGGGTGACGTTATGCACGATGTTGCCATTGCGCAGGTCGCGCACCGTGTAGTACCAGATGCCCTCCCGCTCCTCGGCATCCACAACCTCTACGCCGGTCTTAGGTGCCTCCACGGGCAGGGCCGGCTGGAGCGCGGGGGCTGCCTCGACAGGGGCGGTCGCTGGGACAATGGCGACTTCCACCGGCACTGCTGGTGGCGCGACCTTCTCTGGCGGTGGAGTGACGGCCGGCCGCCGCGCTCCCTCCACCAGGCGGATGATCTCGTCCCGCATGGCCAGGCCCGTCTCCGATTCCTGACGCACGTAGATCTGCCCCGTGCTCAGAACGTAGGGCGTCTCCGATCCCTTAGGGACTTTGACCTCCAGCACTTTCTTGCCCTCGCTGGTACGCACCTCAACAGTTACGTCTACGGGTGGCGTGATAGCTTTCTGAATTTCCTGGCGTATGATCTCCGCCGCTTCTTCCGGTTTGTCTACCCCCTTCACCGGCGTCTTGGGATTGGCCGCCACGCCGACGTATACCGTGCCGCCGTTGGTGTTGGCGAAAGCAGCCACATCGTTGATGATGGCGGCCAGGCGCCCGGGCTTAGGCGAGAAGGTCTCGTGGAAGCATTGCACGATGTTGGGCCCCTGCTTGCGTGCCTCCTTGATGTAATCAAAGGGGGCCTGCGCCGCGGGGCGATAGGGACGGGTACGGGTGAAATCGTCGCCCTGGAAAAGCTCTAGCAGGGCTTCAAAACTGACCTCCGGCAACAGCACCTCGGTGACCCGATCGCCCAGGCCGTTGGGGTTCGCCTTGTCGGCGGGATTGCGCACCAGGTAATGCGAATCTGAGCCCTGGATGCAGTGCATGCGCCGGGGGTACTCCGGCTTGGAGCCGTTGAAGAAGTTGGCCGTACGGCGTCTGGATGTACTCTCCAAATCGGTGACTTCCAGAGCGTGGAGATGTTTGTCCTGGGTGTAGGCTATTTTGGTTTGCCCGCCGAAATCGAAGCCCTGCATAGCCACCCCGTGGGTCGAATTGGCGTGGGCAGCAATAACCAGTCCTCCCGCCTCATTAATGGTTCGGTAAACGGTGAGGACGTCGGCTGTGGCGCCCACCTCCATAGAGCCCAATTCCAATTTGTCTTCCGGGATGTTCAACTCCAGCAGGACATGCTCCAGACGGCGCACCGTCGTCCCTGGGGGGAAGATCCCCAAAACGTGAAATCCCAGGGTAGCGGTGACCTCAAAACCCGGCAGGAGCATGATCTTGTCGGACAGGCGCCGGTATTCCGCCAGGGTGTGGGCCTCCTCACTGGTAAGACGCCCGCTCTTCTCCAGGTGCAGGAGCATCTCCACTTCGTCGTACATGGCCGCATAGCCGGCTACTGTATTGTGGTCGGTGATGGCCATGATGTCCAGCCCCTTAACCTCCGCCTGTTGCAGGAGCTGGAGGTAGGTAATCCCCTTGTCCTTAAAATCGGCGGAGCCAGGGGTGTGAATGTGCAAGTCCATCCGCCGCCACGTCATGGGCCAGCGCGGTGGACTTTTGCCTTTAGGCATATGCATCCCTCCTTTCTATGAGTAGACAAGGAGTAAGTAGGCAAGGTCATTGCTCCCTGTCCCCTTGTCTACTTGTCTACTTGTCTACTTTCTACTTAATCCTTGTCTACTGGTCCCTGCCCATCCCGCAGGGCGGCCTGGAGCACCTCGTCTATTTGGTCTACGCCGATGAAGGTCATCTCCTGGCGCAGGGCCTGGGGCAATTCGTCCAGATCATTGGTGTTGTGCCGGGGGAGGATCACCGTCCGCAAGCCGGCGCGGTGAGCAGCCAGCACCTTCTCTTTCACCCCGCCGATAGGCAGCACCCGCCCGCGCAGGGTGATCTCGCCGGTCATGCCCACATCGCTACGTACTGGGCGCCCGGTGAGCAGGGACACCAGGGCTGTGGTCATGGTCACACCAGCCGAGGGCCCATCCTTGGGGATAGAACCTTCCGGCACGTGAATGTGCAGGTCACTCTGGCTAAACACGTCCTCGTCAATGCCCAGGTTGCCTGCCCGGGAGCGCACGTAGGATAGGGCCGCCTGGGCCGATTCTTTCATCACGTCGCCCAACTGGCCGGTGAGGATGAGGCTGCCCTTGCCCTTCATTTTGGTGGCCTCAATGAACAGGATATCGCCGCCCACAGGCGTCCAGACCAGGCCGGTAGCCACACCGGGGGTCTCGGTGCGTTCCGCCACCTCGCAGAAGAACTTGGGCTTGCCCAGATACTCCGCGATGTCGCTGGCCTCTACTGTCACCGTCTTGGCCTTACCCTCGGCGATTTTGGTGGCCACCTTGCGACACACGCTGGCAATCTCTCGCTCCAGGTTGCGCAGGCCCGCCTCCCGCGTGTAGTCACGGATGATAGACATAATGGCCGCATCGCTGAAGGCGATCTCTTCCGCTTGCAAACCATTCTCCCGGCGCTGGCGAGGCACCAGGTACTGCTGGGCGATCTTAAGCTTCTCTTCCTCAGTGTAGCCAGAGAGTTGCAGGATTTCCATGCGATCGCGCAGGGCCGGCGGGATGGTGTCCAGGATGTTGCCGGTGGTAATGAACATCACCTGCGACAGATCGAAAGGCACATCCAGATAATGATCGCGGAAGTCCTTGTTTTGTTCGGGGTCCAGCACCTCCAGCAGCGCCGAGGATGGATCGCCCCGGAAGTCCATGCCGATTTTGTCTATCTCGTCTAGCATGAACACCGGGTTGCGGGTTTCGGCGCGGCGCAGACCCTGGATGATGCGTCCCGGGATCGAGCCGATGTAGGTGCGGCGGAAGCCGCGAATCTCCGCCTCGTCCCGGATGCCGCCCAGGGACATGCGGATGAACTTGCGCCCCAGGGCCCGGGCGATGGACTGTCCCAGCGAGGTCTTGCCCGTCCCCGGCGGTCCGATGAAGCAGAGGATAGCGGCCTTGGGCGCTTCTTCCTGACCGCGTTCTTTTTTCAGCTTGATCACGGCCAGGTATTCCAGGATGCGTTCCTTTATTTTCTCCAGGTCGTAGTGATCCTCGTCCAGGACCTGACGGGCCTGGGCAATGTCCAGATTATCCTCCGTGGCCTTGCTCCAGGGCAGGTCGGTAAGCCAGTCCAGGTAGGTCTTGAGCATGGAGTACTCGGCGGCCTGGGTCGGCATGGTGCGCAGGCGCTCCAGCTCCCGCTTGGCTTCTTTCTCCGCCTCGGGCGGCATCTGGGCCTCGGCGATCTTGCGCTCGTACTCCTTAACCTCTAGACTCTGCTCGTCTTCCTCGCCCAGTTCTTTCTTGATCTGCCGCAGTTGCTCGCGGAGATAATACTCGCGCTGCGCCTTCTCCACCGTGGCCTGAGTCTCGGTCTGCAGCTTCTTGCCCAGCTCCAGCACCTCTAGCTCCTGGGTCAGCAGGGCGTTCAGCTTGCGCAGCTTCTCCGCCACGGGGTCAAGCTCCAGCAGGGCCTGGCGATCGGCGGTTTTCAGGCGCAGGTTGGTGGCGATGAGGTACACCAACTGCTTGGGCTGCTCAATGCTTAGCGCGGCCAAGCCCAGTTCTTCTGGCATGCCGGGCATCAGCCCGGTCATGCGTTGGAAAAGCTGGGCCGCATTGCGCATCAGCGCGGCAACCTCCAGGGTCTTCTCATCCTGGTCAGGGATAGGTCTCACCTGCGCCTTCAGGTAAGGCTCGGTGCTGACAAACCGCTCGACCTTGATGCGCTCCAGACCTTGCACCAGGATGCTCACCCGGCCATCGGGCGCTTTGAGCAGCCGGCCGATGAGCGCGGCGGTGCCCACGGAGTAGAGGTCCTCGGGCCTGGCCTCCTCAGCCTCCTCGTTCTTTTGGGCTACCAGGCCGATAATGCGATTACCAATGACAGCGTCGTCTACTAACCTGGCCGAGCGGCCCGCTTCGACGAGGAGAGGCGCAATGACCTCCGGGTAGATGACTGCGCCGCGTAGGGGTATGATGGGCAACTCCCGCGGGATGGCCGGCTGCCGACTCGTCGGGGATGCCTCGGCTGAGGTTTGCTCTGTATCTGGACGATCACGATTGGCCAAAAGCATGGACTACCTCCAGAGGAACCACCCACCAGGCGAAAACAGCCGCTGGCCGCGGCTCGTCCTGGCTGGTCGTGGCCTCTGTCTCCTAGTTTTCTTGTTCCGTCTGCACGATCACCCGCCGCGTCTGTTCTTTGGGTAGGGTGACCGTCAGGAATCCATTCTGGTAATTAGCTTCCACGTGCTCCTGGTCTATGGGTACAGCCAAGTGCACGTTAGTTTCAAAATCACCGTAGGGGATCTCCAGGCGATGGATGGCTACCTGACGAGGATTGCTGAACTCTTCTCGCCGGCCACGCACGCGTAGCACGTTTTCATCAATAGAGATGTGCAGCGATTCTGGCTCCACACCGGCGATGTCCACCTTCACCACCATGTGCTCAGCGGTTTCGTAGACATTTGTGGGGGGATGCCACGGCTCGCGCCGGGCGAATATCGGGCCGCACCGTGTCAGCATAACCCGCACGACGGGTTCTTTGCTCATACTAAACCTCCTGGTTCCGGCATGTCGGCTGCATTCTACCACATTCCTGCATCGGCGACAAGACCTCCATGTTAGGGGAATAGGGAATCAGTGATCAGGAAATCGGGGCTCGGCAGAAAGCCTGATTCCCTGATTTCCTGGTCCCCGATTCCCCCACAAGATAAAAGCCCCCTCGCCCTGAGCGAAGGGGCTCCCAGGAACAGCCAGGCAACTTTCCTCAGATGCGCTCGAAACGTGGCACGTCCAGCACAAAGACCACGGCGCAGGCCGCCGCGCATGGCTTGACCTCGGCCGGTGGCCGGCGGCGACAATGGGCACGCAGGATGTTGATCACATCGTCTACCTGCGCCTCCTCGGCGCCAATGAGCAGCGTGACGTTACCGCGTCGCAGCCAACCGCTGGCCGTGTTGAGGCGCGTGACGCGGTAATCACGCTCCAGCAAGGCGTCAATCATGGGCTCTGCATCTTCAAAGGCCACAACGGCCAGGAGCAGCTTCATTGGCCACCTCCACCAGCAGCTTACCAGGTCTCTGTTTCACAGGCGCTCGAAGCGTTCCACGGGCAGCACGAAGACCGTAGCGCCGCCCACCTCTACCTCCACGGGGGCCGGCAGGTGGTAGCCCATCGGCTCACCCAGGGCGGGCAGCGGGCTGATAAAGCGGCGGCGAGCATAGCAGTTGGCGCGGATCAGGCCCAGTACCTCTTCTACCTGCCCATCTTCCACACAAACAAGCACCGTGGCGTTGCCGCGCTCCAGAAATCCGCCCACCGTGTTGATGCGGGTCACCCGGTATCCCCCGTCAACTACGGCTTTAATCAGCCGATCGGCGTCCTCGTCCTGGACAACGGCAATAACAAGCTGCATGGTAACCTCCTCGCGAGCACCGCCCCACTAGGCCCGAGCGCCTGGGAGGGCCCCAGGACGGGCGGCCGACCCGCGCTCGCTCCAGGCCAGGCGGGTGACTACGGTTGACCAGCGGCCCTCTTCTGGCGGATAGTCGCAGCGGCAGGGCCGCCCCGCCGCACAATCGGTGCAGCAGTATGGTTGACCACGATAGTACACCGGCGACCAGGTCACCTCGACCCCACAGTTGGTGCACCTCAGCTCGCGGATCTTCATCGTCTGCCTCCTTTCGCTTGGCGGGGCATTACGGCCTCACGGCTCAGCCCAGAGACCAGCCCGCCGACTATCCCTGCTCCCTCTGGCAGACAAAAACAGCCAAAGGGAGTAGCCCTCTGGCCGAGTGGATAGTCACCCGCCCTCCTGACGATGGCCTGCGAGGTTAGCTGACGGGTTCGGGCGGACAGGACTACCCTACTCACCAGTGGCGAGATTCACCCCATTAGTCCGTAGTCTTTAGTCCATAGTCCGCAGTCCCTGGCCGGATAGCCGTGAGTCTCAAACAACGGACTACGGACCAAGGACTATGGACTACAGACCAAGAACTACCGGACTATTTGGTTCCCCCGTTCCCCTCCACCGGACGGCGTTGTACCGGGAGGGGATTCGGCTACCGGATGCTTATAGGAACTCTCAAATCCTGGGCGTATAGCTGTCTCTTTCCTCGACGATCATCTCGCTGGCTGGTTTGCCGCCGGCTACGATAGGCTGCCAGGATCGGTTTGCACGCTTTGCCAGGTATTGCGCAGTTACCTCGGGGTCGGGGCCAGCAGCACCAGCCTAACGCAAAACAGTGATGACTTGCTTCTGCATCGTCAGTTGATGTATGTCGCCCGGTGTGTCAACAGATGCACTATGCAGCCGCATCAAGCACCTTCCAAAAGTCCTCATGCTTGACACCACCCGTCTGTTGATGCGTTGCTCGGCAGCGTCCAATAGACGACGGAATCTTGGTGTATGAGCCAAGACGAAGGGGCGATTTTTATGGGCTGACCTGCTTTGCTGTCATGATTCCTGGCCATTCTTTTGTTGCTACACCCGCATTATACCTGTTGGACGGCGGTTTGTCAAGACAGAATGGGCTTCATGGGGCCGCCTGCCGCCTTGTCTTTTTGCCAGGTTTAGGGTATAATGCGCAGCGGTTCGATAAGAATGCACTCAGCTTAAACAGGAGGTAGGCGCGGATGGGTTCCGTGATCAAGAAGCGGCGCAAGGGCATGAGCAAGCACAAGCTCAGGAAGCGCCAGAAGAAGGCCAGGTTCAGCAAGTATCGGCGCTAAGCCACGGCGGTGCGCCCAAGGCCGCTATGGGTGGCGTAGCCACCGCGGGCTTGTTACGTGAAACCGCGCTATTGACAGCCGGAGAGAGACGAAATGAAGGAGATCACCCGTACCGAACTCGTCTGGGCCGGCAAGTACGATGACCAGGGCAACCTGCGCCCGGTGGAGCGGACGATCTTGCCCTTCCAGGTAGTGGAGACGGTCAACGAGTCCAAGGCCGACCGGGAGAAGGTGCAGCGCGACCTGTGGACGCTAATGCCGCGCGATGAAACCTGGCGCAACATGCTTATCTGGGGCGACAACAAGGTGGTGATGTCCTCGCTCCTGCCGCGCTTTGCGGGCAAGATCAACCTGATCTACATTGACCCGCCCTTTGCCACCGGCCAGGATTTTTCCTTTAGCGTGCGCGTGGGCGACGAGGAGTTCGTCAAGGAGCCGTCCATCATTGAGGAGAAAGCCTACCGTGACACCTGGGGGCGCGGCCTGGACTCCTACCTGCAGATGATGTACGAGCGGCTGGTGCTGATGCGGGAATTGCTGGCGGAGGATGGGAGTATCTATGTGCACGTTGGGCCGAATGTCAGCCACTACGTGAAGGCAGTAATGGATGAGGTTTTTGGCGCTGAGAACTATCTCAACGATATCGTCTGGAAACGTTTCCACTTCCATGCTGACGCTAAACGGTACGGAATCGTTCACGAGGATCTTCTGTTCTACGCAAAGACGCCGAACTACTTCTTCAGTAAGCAATATGCACCGTTCAAAGAATCATATTTGGAGAGCCACTTCACTGGGTGTGATCCAGATGGTCGCATCTATCGGTTGGATAACGCTACAGCTCCATCCCACGGTCGGCCAGCAAAGCCAATGCGTTTCGGTGACAAAGCCATAGCTCCACCACCAGGCACAATGTGGCGATGGAACCAAGACAATATTGACCGTCTAGTGCAAGAGGGACGCATAGTCTTCACCACTGCTGGAATGCCCGCCGTGAAGCGCTATCTGGATGAATTATCTGGCTCTGCGGTACACTCTATCTGGGCTGACATCGAATCGATCAACTCTCAGTCAAAGGAACGATTAGGCTTTGGCACACAAAAGCCCGAAGCTCTTTTGGAACGCATCCTCAAGGCTTCCTCTAACGAAGGCGACCTCGTTGCTGACTTCTTCTGCGGCTCTGGTACAACCCTTGCAGTAGCGGAGAAACTTGGCCGCCGCTGGATCGGCTGCGACCTGTCCAAATGGGCCATTCAGGTCACCCGCAAGCGCCTCTTGCAAATCGAGGGCTGCACGCCCTTTGAGATCCTCAATCTGGGCAACTACGAGCGCCACAAGCTGGCCGCCAACGGCCAATGGGAACGCTACGTCCAATTCATCCTTGAGCTCTACCGCGCCGAGGCCGTCACCGGCTTCAGGACGCTGCACGGCAAAAAAGCCCGCGCCTACATCCACGTGGGTAGCGTAGACAGCCCCGTCACCATGCGGGAGATCCGCCAGACGCTGCAAGAGGCGCAGGAAGCGGGCGTGCGTGAGGTGCACTTCCTCGGCTGGGACTTTGAGATGGGCCTGCACGACCTGGTGCATCAGGTAGGCGAGGATCATGGCGTCAAGGTGCGGCTCGTCTCCATCCCCCGCGAGTCCCTCGAAGTCACCAATCCCGCCCGCGAAGAGGTACGCTTTTTCGACCTCAACTACCTGGAACTGGAACACGAGGTCAGCGGCAAGAAGCTCACCGTGCGCCTCAAGGACTTCATTATCGCCAACCCCGAGTACCTGCCGGACGAGGTGCAGGCCAGAATCAAGAAGTTCACCGACTACATTGACTACTGGGCGGTGGACTGGGACTACCAAGACGACACATTCCACAATGGCTGGCAGTCTTTCCGCACGCGCAAAGACCCCAAACTGGAAACCAAAGCCACCCACACCTACGAACAGCCCGGCACATACAAAGTGCTGGTGAAGGTGGTGGACATCTTCGGGAACGATACGACGAAGATGGTGGAGGTGCGAGTAACGTAGCACCTATGAACACCTTCGAGAAAGGAGTACACGATGACGCTTGTTGTAGCCCTGGAAGGACGAGACGGGTTGATTTTGGCAGCCGACAGTCGTGCGACCATTGGAGACCCCCGGGGACTCACAGCGGTCAATGATTTGCAGCAAAAGTTGTTCAAGCTGAGCAAATACTGTGGCATTGCCATCTCCGGGGCCTCTGAGTTGGCTGCTCGCTTGACAGATCAACTCATAGCGCAAGTAGAGGCAGACAAGCTGGAGTACACCGACGACATTGTTCAGCGGGCCTACGTGTTGGCCAAGCATGAATTCACCCAGTGGTTCGGTGTGCGACCATGGGCGGGGACTCAACCTGTCGTTGACCAGCGTCCGTCCATAATCTTCGTGTTGGCTGGATATACAGTTCACACTGCTGGGCTGAGACCACGTATCTACCTGTTATCAAGTCAGCTTGATTTTGCGCCTCAACTTTGTCCCTCTGGATATATGCTTGCTGGTGTTCCGCAATATGCCACCTATCTTCTTCATCGTTTCTATAGCCGCGAGATGTCGGTGAACAACGTTTCTGCCCTGGCTGCATACCTTATCGCGGAGACTGCTACCCAGGATCCAAAGGTCGGGGGGCCCATCCGTATTGCAGTCATCACTCCACAAAGCGGCTACACCGAGCTAGAAACAGCCAAAGTGGAAGAACTTGTCTGTCGCAATGAGGAGCAGAGCCGTCGGATGCGACAATTCTTCTTTGGAGGGAGTAACAATGGAAAGCAGGATAGAGAAGCTGTCTGACAGCGCCTATTTTGTAGTGGATATCCTGTCCATGTGCCAGACTGTGCTCCCTTATGACTCAGTCACTGCTCAACAGAGCATGGTTGTGACAGTCATATATGGCGAGATACCTCCAACCTCACCAGTTACCCCGCAGCCCTCACCTCACCCCGGGGAGCAGGAGGTACAGAATCCCGCTCCCCCGGAACAGGCGGGAGAGGGGTAGAGATTACGACACCAACAAATTGTTTAGCACCGCGAAGATTCCCGCGATTGACCCAGCGGTTCAATCCCTCGCCTACCTTTACACCTTCCGAAGGCCCGAAGAGGTGTCGCGGTTTCTTGAGGCCCATCCGCTTCTTGCTCCGCTGCTGGTGGAAGCACACGGCAGGATTGGAGATTACTTCGGGCTGCAACCCCAGGTCGTTCTTGAGGTCGTCAGCGATCCGGAAGTTCACGGGTTGGTTGAAATGTTCGGCTACATTATCACCGCTCTGACACCAGAAGAAGCAGGAAACCGGCTTCGGCAATTTGACCGGGAGTGGTTCCTGCTACAAGTCCATCGCACCAAGGGGCTGCTCAATTTTGATGTGGAGTTCCGATGAGTTTCGCCGTCGCCACCTGGCCGGGTTATGAGGTCGGGGCTGTGCGAGGACTTGGAGGGCAGGCATGATGAACGCTAAACACCAAATGCGAGAGATGATCCAGGACATCGTGCAGAGAATTGTCGCCGGCTATGCGCCGCAAAAAGTCATCCTCTTCGGCTCCTATGCCTACGGCGAACCGGACGAGGACAGCGACATTGACCTGCTGATCATCAAAGATACCGACAAACGCCCTATCGAAAGGTGGATGGAGGTCAAGCGGCTGCTACGGGATCGCAGTAGCAGGGTCTCTGTGTCACCTCTCGTCTACACACGCCGGGAATTCGAGTACCGGCTGGCCATCAAAGACTTTTTCATCCAGGAAGTGCTGGAGAAAGGGGAAGTCCTCTATGGATGAGGGGCTGAAGCAGCAGGCGAGGGAATGGTTTGAACGCGGAGACCACGACATCGAGACGGCACAGTTGCTCTACGAGCAGCATGGATATACGGACATCATTGCTTACCATATTCAGCAGACTATCGAAAAGTACCTGAAGGGTTACCTCGTCCTCAAGGGACAAAAACCGCCGTGGGTCCACGAGTTGGATACCTTGCTCAAACTCGTAGAGAAGTTCGAAGCCGATTTATACTCACCCTTCATCGAACTTTGTGAGAAAGCGACGCGATACTACATCGAGGACCGCTATCCGCCAGGCCCACCTGCCGAGTACAATCGCGAAGAGATAAAGGCGGATCTCGCTTGGACATGGCAACTGGTGAGATTGATCCGCCAAAAGGCAGGCATGTGAACCCATGGCCCTGATCCCTCTCGACCACAAAATCAAATCCGCCGTTGCTGCCTGGCGGGAAAAGGGGTACGAGCACGCCAGCCCTGTCACCCAGCGACTCCTCGACTTCTGGTTCGCCGAAGAGCATTGGTTGAAAGACGGGAGCGAGTTCCAATTCTGGCGCGCCCAACGCGAGGCTATGGAAGCCCTCATCTACGTCTATGAGGTCTGCCGCTACCACAACCTCTACAGCCTGGCTCGCAACTTTGGCGTCAGCCTTATCTTCGACCCCACCACCGACAACTGGCCCAAGTACTGCTTCAAGATGGCCACTGGCTCTGGCAAAACCTTTGTCATGGCGCTGGCTATCGTCTGGCAGTATTTCAACCGCTTCTTCCGTACTGATAATGGCTGCCGCTACACCTCCCACTTTCTCCTCATCGCCCCCAACCTCATCGTCCTGGATCGGCTGAACGAAGCTTTTGAGGACAACTTCATCTTTCAGGATTTCCCCTTCATTCCGCCGGAATGGGAAGCTGATTTTGATCTGCAACTCGTCTACCAGAGCCAGGTGACCACGCCCCATGCCTTTGGCACCCTGTACCTGACCAACGTCCAGCAGATCTACGAGGACAAGGCTGCCGAACCTGCCAACGTGCTGCACGAAGCTCTTGGTCCATACGTGGTCAAGGGTCAGCCTTTGAGCCGGGTTGACCTGGAACGCGCCCTCGCGCAACACCCTGACCTTCTCGTGCTCAATGACGAAGCTCACCATGTGCACTCAGACGACCTGGAGTGGGCCAAAGCCATCAACCGCCTGCATGAGGCAGGCTGTGCTCGGGGCGGGCAGGGCCTGGTCATGCAACTCGACTTTTCAGCCACCCCATACACGGGCACAGGCGACCGCAAGGTCTTCTTCCCCCACACCGTCTATGACTACCCCCTGGCAGCAGCTATTCGGGACCAGGTGGTCAAGCGCCCCAAGATCGGCGAGATTGAGCACGCAACGGAGCCTCTGGCCAAAGATTATGTCAAGAGAAACCGACTGCAAATTGATACCGGTGTTGAGGTCTTCCGGCGATTCCAGCGGGACTTCCAACCTACTCGCAAAAAGCCTGTCCTGTTTGTGATGGCTGATCAGACGCGTAACGCCGACAAGGTGGGGGCGTACCTGGAACGCGAGCATCGGCTCAAGACCCTGGTCATCCACACCGACACAGCAGGGGTAATCACCAAGAAGGACCTGGAGCAAGCGCGGGAAGCCGCCCGCACCATTGACACCAACGAGTACCAGGCGATTGTCAGCGTGATGATGCTCAAAGAAGGATGGGATGTTAAGAACGTCTGCGTCATTATCCCACTCCGATCCTACGAGTCGGCGATTCTGGCCGAGCAGACCCTGGGCCGGGGCCTGCGGCGCATGAGCCCGCCACAAGCGCAGTGGGAAGAAAAACTCATCGTCATTGATCATCCTCGTTTCCGCGACCTGTGGAACGCCGAGATTCAAAACGAAGACCTGGATATTGAAATCACGAGTGCCTACAAGGTCTACGAGCCCCAGAATTTAGTACGGGTAGATCCGGCCAAGATGCAGTACGACTTATCCATTCCCGTTCTCGCCGGTGGCATCACCCGCGACGTGCGGCGCATCGCTGAACTGGACGTAGAGTCTCTGCCTGGCGGTCTGTTTCACTTTGCCGACATCACACTCCCCAAAGTGATGTATCGCGAAAAAGACCTGCTCACCCAGAAGACAGACCTGGAACGAGAGTTGTCTTTCGACTACACCGATCGCTACGACATCTACCTGGCTAACATCACCAAGGCGATCCTCTCCCGCTGCGCTGCTTCCGCCCAATTCGCTGAAATTGTCCCCAAGGTCAGGCAGTACATCGAACAGCGTCTCTTCGACCGTCGCATTGACATGGCGGATCAGGACACGGTGCGTAAACTGAATCATCTTCCGGTTCGGGAGAAGATTCGGGACATCTTTGTGGATGCCATCTTGCGGCTTCAAGTGGTCGAAGAACCATATCAGTTGGTTGAGCGATTTGTGGCCAGCCGCATGGAACCTTTTCATACTTCGGAGCCAGTTTACCCAGCGAAAAAGACCGTCTTTGAAGTCTTGCCTTATCCGCACGGCTCCGAATATGAGAAGCACTTTATGCGCTATCTCGACGAACAGGTTCAAGTACTGGCCTACACCAAAGTGCTGCCACGCATGCCCCTGCGCATCCCTTACCACGACGCCCAGGGTTACCTGCGCCACTACACGCCAGATTTTGTAGTCCAGACAGCTAATGGCTACTTCCTGCTGGAGCCGAAAGGCACTGGGTGGAATCAGCAAGAGGATACACCAGCGAAGGTTCAAGCTGCCGCCGAGTGGTGCCAGAAGGTCTCGGAACTGACTGGCGAGCGTTGGACATTCGTGAAAGTTCTTCAGTCGGATTTCGAGCGGTTTCGTGATTTGCCGTTCAATCAACTTGTTATAGCTGTCCAGGCTGTTGGCGCGTAACCAATCTACTGATAGGCGAACCCAGCCAGTGGGTAGCCACTAGCTGCAGCGCGGCGGTCTCTCTGGCATTTCGGCATGAGGGGAGCAAGCTGTGGAAAAGCGAACTGCATACCACCATGGGTGGGCCTGGCTACTGGGATGGCCGGTACGGGCGGCGATCACCGTCATTGACTCCATACTGCGACGCATCCAGGGCGTGGAGGAGTTCACCCAGGACGAGCAGTGCGTCCTGCGCCTCTCCTTGGGCAAGAGCGAGCATGATTTTACCCTGTCCGATGGCACGCACATCGCCAAAGGAGAGCCCGTGGCCTTGTTGCACATCTGGAACGAGCGTGTGCCGATCATCGGCCCGCAAGGCCCAGACCTGGCCTGGGGGCTACGTGCTTATCGCCGTTTCGCCTTATCCCTGCGAATGATCGCCCACTATGTGGAGAACGAGCCGCGCTATCAGGGCGTGCGTGCCTTCGGCGGGGAGAGTTCACTCTACTTCACCGGGGACGATCTCTTCCGGCGGCTGGGGTTTGATGTGCAGCACGTGAGCCAGACGGCGCGGGGACTGCGGCGCTTCAAGCAATGGGTGGACACGATGTACGTTTTGGGGCTCACCTGGGCCTTCAACCCCGGCAGCCTGAGCGGGAAAAATCTTCTGCGCTACGAGCGCTGCCAGGTGTGGATGTCCCGGCAGATGCTCCTGCATCGTTACGGGGAATCAGGGAATCGGTGATCGGGAAATCAGGGGATCAAGTAATCAGACCCTGATTTCCTGATTCCCCGATCCCTGATTCCCCAAACTGAAGGAGGTTGGAAACAATGGAGATCAAGAAGGTCGGCGTGGTGGGCTGTGGCCTGATGGGCTCCGGCATCGTGGAGACCTGCGCCCGCGCCGGTTACGCCGTGGTGGTGCGGGAGGTCAACGGCGACCTGCTGCAAAAGGGCCTGAGCCGCCTCAAGGCCAGCCTGGCCAAAGGCGTGGAGCGCGGCAAGCTGGCTCAGGCCGACATGGACGCTGCCCTGGCCCGCATCACCGGCACCACCAGCCTGGACGATTTTCAGGGCTGCGACCTGGTCATCGAGGCCGTGCTGGAGAACATGGCCGAGAAGAAGAGCGTCTTCGCTGCTCTAGACACTACCCTGGCCCCACACGCCATCATCGCCAGCAACACTTCCTCCCTGTGCATCACCGAGATGGCCTCGGTAACCAGGCGGGGCGATAAGGTGCTGGGGCTGCACTTCTTCAACCCCGTGCCCGTGATGCCGCTCCTGGAGATCGTGCGGACGATATTGACCAGTGAGGAGACCCTGGCCATCGCCAAGCAGTTCGGCGCCAGCCTGGGCAAGACGATGGTGGTGGCCAAGGACGCACCGGGCTTCATCGTCAACCTGCTCCTTATCCCCTACGCTCTGGATGCCGTGCGCGCCCTGGAGAATGGCGTGGCCAGCAAGGAGGACATTGATACCGCCATCAAGCTGGGACTGAATCACCCCATGGGCCCGTTCACCCTATTGGACTTCGTGGGGCTGGATACCACACTGTTCATCGCCGATGCCATGTACCAGGAATTCAAGGACCCCCGCTACGCTGCCCCGCCCTTGCTACGGCGCATGGTGCTGGCCGGACACCTGGGCCGCAAATCCGGCAAAGGCTTCTACGATTACGGCAAATAGTTCCAAGTTCCAGGTTCCAAGTTTCACGTTTGACGCTTCACTTCACGCTTTAGCCAGCGCCTCCTGAAGCTGCGGCATCAGCGGTGCCAGTTCGCCCACGTCCGGTGGCACTGCGCCCTCCAGGACGGCCTGGCCCAACGCCGAGGTCTTGAACTCTTTGAGGTCCTGCCGATAGACGCTCTCCAGCGGCTCATCGCGCAGGACCTTGCCGTCTCGCAGGGTGATGGGCAGGTCTTTCCACAAGAGTATCGGCTTTGTAGAGAACCTACAGAGGCGGCAACTTGTTGCCGAAAATTCGCTCTGAGGACCTCTCCGGTAAGACGAGAACAAGTTCTCGCGTCCACTTCAGTCCCTGGTGCGGGGCATTTGGCGGAAAATCCGGCGTCTGGGATGCCTTGCTCCTCCCCCGTCCCTCGTCCCTCATCCCTCGTCCCTCATCCCTCGTCCCTCACCCCTCGTCCCACGTCAGAAGCATCAAGCAAACCTGAGCCACAGGAGTCTGGTTAGCGTTTCTTAACTGAAAAACTCTTGTTTTTGCCCCGCAAATGCGGTATAATGAGTGCGGACTCGACGAGTTGGCGGGGCGATTTCCTTCCTGTCTATCTCCGACGATGGAGGTTGATTTATGGTCAAGACACGCCCATCGGTCAAGAAGAAGCGTATCCCCGCTTCCGGCACTCCCACGCCTTCGGCTGACCCACCCCCTCTGCATTGCGGTGTGTTCACCCTCGACCAGCGCACCCGGCGCGTCGCCAAGAGAGACTGCCAGCTCACCCTCACACCCATGCAAACCCAACTCTTCCTGCTGTTCATGCGCCATCCTGGCCGCGTTATCCGGCACAAGACGATAGTCAAGAAAATCTGGAATACAGATTATGTGAAAGACCTCCGCATGTTGTACGTCCACATCTGGGGGTTGCGCCAGAAGATCGAGGACGATCCGCGCCATCCTGTTTACCTGCGCACGGTGCGCGGTGTCGGCTACCGCTTTGGTATGCCGGGCGAGGAGACTGCACCGGCTATCTGAGGAGGTCGGCCATGGTCACCCCTGGTAAGCAGATCATTGCTCTCGCCAGCGTGGCCCTGCTCCTGGCGATTGGCCCTGGAGCCACTGGAACCCCCGCCCTGGCCCTCGCCACAGATACCCCCACGCCGACGGCGACGTTCTACGTTCCAAGTTCCACGTTGACCCCCACACCTACGCCAACTTGGAACGTGGAACCTGGAACCCCCACGCCTACCGCGCAGCCCAGCAACCCTGGCGACGTGGTCATCAACGAGGTGCAGCCAGACCCGCCTCAGTCTGGCAGCGACGCCCCCTACGAGTGGTTGGAGTTGCTCAACCGCACTAACCAGGCCATTGTCCTGAGCGGTTGGACGCTTGCCGACAACACGGTCACGGAAACGCTACCCACGCTTATCCTGCCCCCGGGCGCCTTCGCCGTGGTTTGCGGCCGCATCGTCAGCTTCACAGTGAACTTTCCCGGCTTCGGCGGGCTGATCGTGGAGATGCCGGACGGCACTATTGGCAATGGGCTGGGTAACACGGGGGACCGGCTGCTCCTGCGCGATAATCGCGGCGTGCTCATTGACGCCTTATCGTACGGAGACAATACATCCGTCTTCGATCCGCCCTGCCCGGCTGTGGCCGCCGGCCATTCTCTGGAGCGCCGCCCGGCCGGCTACGACACCGATCGCGCCAGCGACTTCGTGGACAACGCCAGCCCCTCGCCGGGCCAGGGCCTGCCGGCGCTGCCCACAGCCACGCCGACCCCCATCAGTTACCCGGACACCGTCGTCCTGAACGAGTTTCTGCCCGCCCCACACGACGTGGACTGGAACGGTGACGGCAAGGTGGATTCAGACGATGAGTGGATCGAGCTGTACAACCGCGGCAGCGTGGCCGTGGACCTGGGCGGCTGGCAACTGGACGACGTCGCCGCTGGCGGAAGCAATCCTTACACCCTGCCGCCGGGCAGCAACATCGCCCCGCAAAGCTTCCTGCTCTTCTTCGGCCAGCAAACCAAACTGGCCTTGAACAACGACGGCGACAGCGTGCGCCTGCTGTGGCCCACCGGCCTGGTAGCCGACAGCTTCGTCTATACCACAACCACCTACGACCAGTCTTACAGTCGCACCGAGGACGGTGGCGGCACCTGGACGCGCACCTACCCGCCCTCGCCGGGCCAGCCCAATCGCCCCGCCCCCACGCCTACACCGACCCCGTCCGTCTATCCAGAAACGGTCGTCCTGAACGAGTTCCTGGCCGCCCCGCACGACGTGGACTGGAACGGCGATGGCAAGGTAGACTCAGACGACGAGTGGATCGAGTTGTACAATCGCGGCAGCATGGCCGTGGACCTGGGCGGCTGGCAACTGGACGACGTCGCCGACGGCGGAAGTAATCCGTACACCCTGTCCGCAGGCACTATCATCACCCCGCAGGGCTTCCTGCTCCTCTTCGGCAAGCAGACTAACCTGACTCTGAACAACGACGGCGATAGCGTGCGCCTGCTGTGGCCCACCGGCCATGTGATGGACAGTTTCACCTATACCAGCGCCAAATACGACCAGTCGTACAGCCGCACGGAGGACGGCAGCGGCACCTGGACACAGACCTACCCACCCTCGCCGGGGCAGCCCAATCGCCCCGCCCCCACACCCACGCCCGGCCCCACCAAGCCCCCGCCGACACCCTCGGTGCTCTACCTGGGGAGCATCGCCGAGGCGCGCACCTTGCCCACGGGCCGGCGAGTGTCTGTGCAGGGCCAGGCCACCGTGAACGCCGGCGTCTTCGGCGATCAAGACATCTACATCCAGGACGATACGGCGGGCATCCTGGTGCACCTGCGCAGTGGCACCCTGCCGTCACTACTGGAGGGGGATTGGCTGCGCGTGGTGGGTGAGCTCTGGAGCTCCCGGGGAGAAACAGAGATCCGGCTGAGCAAGGTAGGCGATGTACAGGTCGTGGGGCACGAGACGCCGCGGCCGCCGCGAGTGGCGCGCAGCGGCGAGGTGGGCGAAGCTACAGAGGGCCAGTTGTTGCAAATCAGCGGCCGCGTCCTGAGCTATGACGCCGATAGCATCTTCCTGGACGATGGCAGCGGCGAGGCTAAAGTGCAAATGCGCTCTGGCATCGGCTTCCAGCGGCCCAAGGTGGAGAAGGGGCAATGGCTGACCGTGGTGGGTATTGTCAGCCAGTGGGGTGTGCGGCAGCCGTACGAGGGCGGCTACCGTCTGCTGCCGCGCTACCCCCGCGACTTCGGTGGGTTGCCGGTGCTGCTGCCGGCGACGGGGGAGGGGGCAATTTCAGCACCCTGGCCGGTTTTGAGTGCAGTCAGCCTGGCTCTGGGCCTGGCGCTGCTGGCCCGGTACAACCATAGGCCGTAGGGCAGGCCCGTGGCCTGCCGCCCAGATGCGCAGAACAGAGCGGCTGCGGGCCCGGCGCAACCGTAGGCCGTAGGGCAGGCCCGTGGCCTGCCGCCCAGATGCGCAGAACAGAGCGGCGGGCGCCGCGCCCGCCCTACTGACTGCCAGATCTGACAGGTCTTGGAGAGGATATGTCCGACGAGCTGTTCAGCGCCATGCGCCAAAGCATCGTTGACGGGGAGGTGGAGCAGGCCGCCGATCTGGCCCGCCAGGCCCTGGCGCAAGGCATAGACCCGCTGGCGGCCATAGACCAGGGGTTTGTCCCCGGCGTGCTCTACGTGGGCGAGCAGTTCGGCAGCGGCGAGATGTTCCTGCCCGACCTGGTGCTGGCCGGCGAGGCGCTGAAGGCGGCCGTCGCTGTCCTGGAACCCGAGATGCAGAGGCGCGGCGTCCAGCGCCAGACCCTGGGCAAGGTCGTGCTGGGCACAGTAAAAGGCGACATCCACGAGATTGGCAAGACGCTGGTGGGGGCCATGCTGACCGCCCACGGCTTTGAGGTGTACGACCTGGGCGTAGATGTGCCGTTTGAGCAGTTCGCCGCCAAGGCCCGGGAAGTGGGCGCCGATATCGTCGGCGTGTCGGCCTTGCTGACCACGACAATGGCGGGCCAGCGGGCGGTCATCAAGGCCCTGGAGGAGGCCAATTTACGCCCCCAGGTCAAGGTCATAGTGGGCGGCGCACCCGTCACCCGCCGTTGGGCCGAGGAGATCGGCGCCGACGGTTATGGTGAAGATGCCGTCGCCGCCGTGGCCGTGGCCAGGCGGCTGGTTGGAGCGTAGGGGCGAAGCATTCCTGGCTAGACCGACCGGGCCCTGTCAGAGTCAAGATAAGCAGAACATAGCCAGGCATTTTGAAAAGAGACTTGCTTCTTCCACTAGCGGTCAGAGTGAGAGGCAATGCTTCCTCTCCCTCGAGGGAGAGGGCAGGGTGAGGGTGATACTCTGGACAGCAAATAGCGTTTCGACCCTCACCCAACCTCTCCCTGCTAGGGAGAGGGGATTACATCTCGACGTAACCATGCAGCCCAAACTGGAACTGCTGGACAAGGAGCTCATCGCCCGGGTCCTGGACGAAGCCTTTGCTCTGCTCTGGGAGCCGGGCGTTAAGGTTCAGGCGCCGGCGGCAAGCGAGCTGCTGGCGTCGGCGGGGGCGCGGGTCGAGGGCGAAATCGTGCACATCCCGGAGGCGCTGGCCCGGCAGGCGCTGGCCACAGCGCCACACGAGTTCTGCCTGTACGATCGCCAGGGCCAACCGGCGGTGCACTATGCCGGCGATGCCGTGCACTTCGATCCCGGCTCTTCCTGCACGCACGTGCTCGACCCAGCGACACTGGAACACCGACCGTCACAGGCGAATGACCTGGTACGCCTGGTGCAGGTGACGGAGATGCTGCCGCAGTACGCGGCGCAATCTACCGCTGTCGTGTGCAACGACGTGCCGCAGGAGATGGGCGACCTGTATCGCCTGTTCCTGGTGCTGCTCTACTCCAACAAGCCGGTGGTCACGGGCGCGTTCACGGTGCGCACCACCCAGGTCATGATTGACCTTCTCGCCGCCGATAGCGGTGGGCGGGCTGCCCTGAAAGCAAAGCCCAGAGCGGTCTTCGACGTCTGCCCATCGCCGCCGCTCAACTGGAGCGCCTTTGCCGCCCAGAACCTGGTAGACCTGGCGCGGGCGGGTGTGCCGGCGCAGATGGTCTCCATGCCCCTGGCCGGGGCGACGGCCCCGGTGACGTTGCTCGGCGCCATCGTGCAACACGCTGCGGAGTCCCTCAGCGGGATAACGATTCACCAACTGGCGCAGCCCGGCGCGCCCATCGTCTGGGGCGGGGCACCGGCGATCTTTGACATGCGCTGGGGCACCACGCCCATGGGGGCGGTGGAGACGGCGATGATCACCGCTGGCTACGCCCAGATCGGCAAACATCTAGGACTGCCCACGCACGCCTACCTGGGGGCCAGCGACGCCAAGATCGTGGATGCTCAGGCGGGGTTGGAATCAGGAGTGTCGGCCGTGCTGGGGGCGCTGGCCGGCATCAACATGATCAGCGGCGCCGGCATGCTGGACTTCCTGGCCTGCTTTAGTGTGGAGAAGCTGGTGGTGGATGCGGAGGCGATTGCTATGGCCCAGCGCTTGCTACAGGGCCTTCAGCCGCGCACGGCCACGCTGGCCACAGACACCTTCGCTCAGGTGGGTCTGAAGGGCGATTTCCTCAAGCTCAAGGAAACGCGCCAGCTTTTCAGGCTGGAGCAAAGCTTGCCTTCGCCGGTCATTGATCGCGGCTCGCTGCGGGCCTGGCAAGAAGGCGGTTGCCGGGATACGTTGGCCCGGGCGCAGGCGCGCCTACAGGAATTGCTGGCCAGCTACCAGCGCCCGGATCTGTCGCCCGCGGTGCAGGGCGAGCTTTATACCATCGTCGAGGGTGAGGCCAGACGCCTGGGCCTGGAGCGCCTACCCGGCGTCAACGCGTAGGGGCACGAAGACAGCAGTTTATAGGGGACGCAGATAAACGCTGATCCACGCTGATCTTTCTTTTTTATCGGCGAAAATCAGCGTGAATCTGCGTCCAAGAAAGGTTACCATGAAAGAACTACGCCCCAAACTGTGGGGTATTGCCAGCCGCCTGGGCGGGACGGTGGGGTTGGTTGTGCAGCACCTGGAGAGTGGGGAGGAGTTGCTGCTCCATCCTGATGAGGTTTTTCCCGCGGCCAGCGTAATCAAGATCGCCATCCTGGCGGAGGCCATGCGCCAGTTGGAGGCGGGCCTACTGCCCCTGAACACCACCGTGCGCCTGGCGGCCAAGGACGTGGTAGGCGGCTCCGGCGTGCTTTTGGAGCTGCATCCGGGGATAGAGCTGACCGTGGAGGACTTGCTGCGGCTGATGATCGTGGTCAGCGACAACACGGCCAGCAATATGCTGCTTAAACGGCTGTGGCTGGAGAACGTCGCCATAAGCATGACACGTTGGGGACTGACCGCCAGCAAGATACGGCGCAAGTTCTTTGATTACACCGCCATCGCGCTGGGCCTGGAAAACCTCATCACGCCGCGGGAGATGGCCAAGCTGCTAGGGATGATGGTGCGGGGGGAGTTGCCCCATAGCCAGGCCATGCTTGATCTGCTGGCGCGCTGCCAGGATCGCAGCAAGATGGCGCTGTACTTCCCGGAGGGGCAGCGCATCGCCCACAAGTCCGGGGAGAACGAGGGCGTGCGCCACGACGTGGGCGTGGTTTACACAGCAGGAGAGTCGCCGCGGCCGCTGTTCATCTTTTGCGCCCTGACCAAGGACCAGACCAACGTGGTCGCCACCGACCAGGCCATTGGCCGCCTATGCCGCCTGGTCTACGACCATGTCGCAGGATAGGTTTAACCACCAAGACACCAAGACACAAAGGCTTTTAAATAAAGGTGCGACGCAATTCTGAAAGTGCGTCGCACCTACATCTTACCTCCAGCTAAAACACCACAGAGGGCACGGAGAATGTATATAAAAATATCTCCGTGCCCTCTGTGTCTCTGTGGTAATAAAACCGCCTCAGATGTAGAACCGCCCCGGATCTACCTCTTCCCGCAGAATGCGCAGTTCCTCGGCGCTGGGCGGGGCATTCTCGCCCACGTCGGGTGGGATGAGGAGCTCAAAGCCCGTGTTCTCCACCACCTGCTGCACCGTGACGCCCGGGTGCACGGCCAGGAGCTTCATCCACTTGCTCTCCTCGTCGTAGCCGAGCAGGGCCAGGCTGCTCACCACCCGATAGGGCCCTGTCCCCGGCGCCAGCCCCGCCCGCTCCCGCGCCCCCGGCCCGCTGAGGTAGCCGGGCGTGGTGATGAAATCCACCTTGGGCACAAAGCGGCGCTGGTCGTGGCGCATGATGGCGATGGTACGCCAGCAGTTGGAGCCTACGTCGTTGGCGCCACCGCTGCCGGGCAGCCGGGCCCGGGGGCGATCGTGCGGGCCAATGACCGTGGAGTTCAGGTTGCCGTACATGTCAATCTGCGCCCCACCCAGGAAGCCGTACTCAATGAAGCCGCGCTGCGCCGTCTCCACGATGTCGCAGATGCCGCTGGCGGCCACCGCCCGATTGAAGGTGCGTCCCTCGCCCACGGCCCGCGGCAGCTTGGTGAGGATAGCCCCGGTGCCGCCGAACTCAAAGATGGGAATCAGATTGGGGGCGTGCCTGCGCTGCGCCAGCATCGCCGCCAGCATGGGGATGCCTGTGCCGATGAAGGCCGTCGTCCCGTCCTCCATGAGCCGTGAGGCCACGCAAATCATGAGCTCCGTGGGATTGTACGTGCTACTTTCTACTTGTTTACTGGCTACTTGTCTACTTGCCACTCAAAACTCCTCCTCCTGCCACTGCACGGCGGCCAGCCGCTCCGGGCCGATGAGTTGCAAATACTCCGCGTGGTTGCGCACGCTGAAGACGTACTTGTCCAGATAGGCTCGCGCCGTCTGCTCTTCTTTGAAGGCTTCCACCCACTCCTTGATCGCCTCCTCGTCCCGCTCGTACAGGTAGACCATCTCGCCGGGGTACGAGCCGTAGGGGGCGTGCACCACGGCGTCCACCAGGTAGTAAGGGATGATCGTGCGATGCGGGCGACGGCGAATCTCCTCTTCCGGCACAATCTCCTCGGCGCTGACGATGAGGCGCTTGCAGGCGCGGGCCATTTCAAAGGCGAAGCCGCTGATGCCGTCAATCTGGGCATTGCCGTATTTGTCCGCCCTGTGCACGTGGATCAGACCCACGTCCAGCACCAGGGCCGGCAGCAGGCACACCTTCTGGCCGGTGAATGGGCATTCCACCACCTTGGCCGCGCTGTACTTGAGGGTGTCCGTGCCCAGCATGGAACGCACCGGGATGAAGGGCACGCCCATGGCCGCGGCCTTGAAGCGCCAGGCGATGGAGGCGTTGCTCCACTCCGTCACGCTGTCTACCCGGCCGCTCTCCACCTCCCGCCGCAAGGCGTCGGAGACGCCATAGACCTCCAGGCCGATGTAGGTCAGGTCCAGCTTCTTGACGATGCCCGCCGCCAGCCATAGATCGAGCTCCATCACTCCCTGGCCGGCCACGCGCAGGTCCTTGAAGCCCTGCCGGACGACCTCGCGGGCCAGCGACATGGGGCAACGCACGGTGCCGTAAAGCTCCGTGCCGATGTAGGCCCCGTCAAAGACAAAACGCCGGATAGCCTCCTGCTCGCTCATCAACTTGTCAATCAGAGCTTTAGGCTTCCGGCGATTCCACTCCCGAAAGGCATTGGGGTCCGGCGGCTGAAACAGCTCGCCAATGCCCGCTTCCAGCACCTGCATAATAAACCACCTCCCGCAGCCCTACCTTGTACCCCTGGAACCCCTGTGCAAAGCTATGAGGCAGGTATGGAAACCTGCCCTACCGCTGACTGACACCCCTGTTACCCCTGTGCAAAGCCATGAGGCAGGTATGGAAACCTACCCTACCGCTTCTCACCACAGAGACACAGAGAACACAGAGAACGTATATAATAAAATCTCCATGTCCTCCGTGCCTCTGTGGTGAGCAAAATCGGCAATCGGAAATCGGCAATCGCCAATCCTACAGGTTGTAGCTCTCTCCCGGCTTGAGGATGACGCACTTGGCCTTCGTCTCCGCCTCTACTTTGCGCTTAAACTCCTTGGGCTCCTGCTGGATGACGTCGAAGGTGTTGTAGTGGCAGGGGATGACCACCTTGGGGTGCAGCAACCCGGCGGCGTAGGCGGCATCGTCCATATCCATGGTGAAGTTGCCGCCGATGGGCAGGATGGCCACGTCCAGCGGGTTGCGGTCGCCGATGAGCTTCATGTCGTAGAAGAGGCCGGTGTCACAGGCGTGGTAGATGACCTTGCCGCCGGTGCTCACCAGGAAGCCGCAGGGGTTGCCAGCGTAGCTGCCGTCGGGGAAGGAGGAGCCGTGGTGGGCGATGGTGAGCTTGACCTTGCCGAAGGGGAAGCTGTATCCCCCGCCGATGTGCAGCGGGTGCGCCTCTACCCTGTGCTTCTGGCAGTAGGTGGCCACCTCGTAGTTGGCGATGACCAGCGCCTTGTTGCGTTTGGCGATAGCGATGGTATCGCCCAGGTGGTCGCCGTGCCCGTGGGAGACGAGGACGTAATTGGCTTTGACCTCGTCCGCCGTAATGGGAGCCTGGGGGTTGCCGGTGAAAAAGGGATCAATGAGGATAATCTTGCCCTCAGAATCAATGGCGAAGCAGGAGTGACCGTAAAAGGTGAGCTTAACCATCAGGAACCTCCACACAGGTAGGGAATCAGGGAATCAGGGAATCGGGCGTCTCCCCTGATTTCCTGATCACTGATTTCCTGATTCCCTGGCGCACTAGAACTCTTCAATGAACTGCAGGATCTGATCGTAGCGGAAGACGGGGCCGTCCAGGCAGATGTACTTGGGGCCTACGTTGCAGCGGCTGCACTTGCCAATGCCGCACTTCATCTTCCCTTCCAGCGTAGTCACGATCTGCTCTGGCGTGAAGCCCAGGTTCTTCAGCCCCTGCAGGACGAATTTGATCATGATCGGCGGGCCGCAGGTGATGGCTACAGCGTTCTGCGGCGAGGGGGCCACGTCGGCCAGGAGTTTGGTGATCAGGCCCACAGGGCCCTTCCAGGTCTCGTCGCCGACGTCCACGGTGACGTGGAAGTCGGTGTTGGGGGCGGCGGCCCACTCCTCGTACTCGTGGGCGAAGACCAGCAGGTTGGGTTGGCGGGCGGCGCAGAGCAGCACCAGCTCGTCGTAGTCCTGGCGGTTGTCCAGGATGGTTTGGATGACCGGGCGCAGGGGGGCCATGCCAATGCCGCCGCCGATGATGATGACGCGCTTGCCCTTGATCTCGTCCAGGGGGAACCAGTTGCCGTAGGGCCCGCGCACGCCCACGACGTCGCCGGGGCGCAGATCGTGCAGGGCGGCGGTCACGGTGCCCACTTTAGCCACGGCGAACTCCACAGCGCCGCGCAGCCGCTGCGGCGTGGAGGCCAGGCCAAAGGGCGACTCGCCCACGCCGAAGGCGGAGAGGAAGCCAAACTGGCCAGGGCGATAGAAGAAGTTTTGGCCCACGGCGGCGTCCTGGAACTGGCAACGGAAGAGCTTGATGCCCAGAGCCAGATCGCGCACCTCGGTGAGCGTTGCCAGGTGAGGGTAGAATGGGTTGTTGGTCATACTTGCTACTCCAGAGTAGTCAGGGAATCAGGGATCAGGGAATCAGGAAATCAGGGGCTCCTGATTCCCCGATCACTGATTGCCTGATTCCCTTGATCCATGGACAAGACAAAGTTATCAGGAACTTAAGCCTCAGGAAGGCCGGCCACATCCGCCGAAACCTCGCGGATGTCTATGTTTACCGGGCACTCCACGACGCAGCGCCCGCAGCCCACGCAGGCCACCGGGCCGAAGTCGGTGGGCACGTAGCTGAACTTGCACATGAAGCGCTGGCGCAGGCGCTGGGTGGGCGTGGGCTTGGGATTGTAGCCGCTGGCAATCTTGCAGAAGCTGGCGCTCTGGCAGGCGTCCCAGGAGCGCAGGCGCTGGATGGTATTGCCCGCCACGAAGTCGCGCACGTCAAAGCAGCGGCAGGTGGGGCAGACGAAGGTGCAGACGCGGCAACTCAGGCAGCGGTCGCCCAGGCGTGCCCAGTAGGTGTTTTCAAAGACGGCCAGCCAGCGTTCGCCGGGGCTGGTCGGCACTGTCGGCGCTGTGGCCTCGGTCTTCTGGGGCTCGACCGGCCTGTCCTGCGTGCTCATGCTCGCCGCCAGGGCCTGGCCTTTCTCCGTGACGGCATCCACGGCGTAGCCACCATCCACCGCCGTGAGCATGATGTCCACGTCCCGCCGATCGTCGGGGCTGGAGCCCAGGCTGGTGCAGAAGCAGCCGGTGAACATCCGTGGGCAGGCGATACCAACAATAGCGGTCTTGGCTCGCTTGTCGGCGTAGTAGGCATCGGCCGGGTTGGCCAGCAGAATGGCGTCCAGCACACGCAGGCCCCGGGCATCGCAGGGGCGCAGGCCAAAGAGCACCTGTGGACGCTCCAGCATGGGCGCTTCCACGGTCACGCTGCTGGAGCCTTTGAAGGCACGCTCCGCCTCGTTCTTCTGCACACCTGCTGACCCTTTGTGAATGGTCAGGATGCTCTCCGTCGCTGGCCAAAGGTAATCCTTGGCCGATAGCTTGGGGCGCTCGTAGTCCCAGGCCACCTCGGCGGCGGTGGCGATAGGCTCGTAGAAGACGAATTCATCCACCCGTTTGGGGGCGATGATGGTATAATCGCTCATGAGGCTCTCTAGCCAGCGGGCCAGGGCCTCCTGGGAGATAACTTTCATGCTTTCTCCTATGGTATCTCGAAGATCTCGTGTAGGGCCTGGAGAGCCGCTTCCAGGCGATCGGCCTCAATGACACAGGATAGCGTGGAGATAGAGGTGCTCACAGCCAGCATCTTGACCCCCGCCGCCGCCAGCGTGCCGAACATAAGACCAGCCAGCCCTGGTCGCTCCCGAAAGTGCGGGCCATGGACGGCCAGGAAGACCACCTGCGGGTGGTGCGCAAGGCGCTGAATACCCAGGCGGTCCTGGTTGGCCTTGAGCACGCCCAGGGCTGTGGACAGGTCTTTCGTGGCTACGCACAGGGCCAGGCTGGGGCCATCGGGACAGGTGGTCTGCGCGGCGAGCTGGACGTTGACGGCCTGCGTGCCCATGATCCTGAAGACTTCGGCCACAGCGTCCGGGCGATCGGGCAGGCAGAGGACGTTGATCAGCGCCAGGTCCTTGCCCTGGATGAGACCGCCAATCTCAATCTTTTCTTTGCCTATGCAGGTTACGGGCTGCCAGTTGATTTCCATCTTCTGACGATTGCCGATTGACGATTGACGATTGCGGGTTGGCAATTTGCAATCTAAAATCTGCAATCTGCAATTACTTAGTGTGTGCCCACTGCCTCGTCTTTGCGGAAGGTAGCCAGCGGCGGCTCCGTGGTGGGGTCCAGGCCCGCCCGGAAGCCCCCGAACAGGGTGGCAATCTCCCGTACAATCTGGCGGTTGAGCAGCGAAAGGGGAATGTTGACCGGGCAGACTTCCTCGCAGGAGTTGCACTCCACGCAGCGCCCGGCCAGGTGATAGGCGCGCATGACGTGGAAGAAACTCTTCTCCGGCAGGTTGATGGCGATGCTCATCCACTCCGGGTCGAGTTGATCGGCCACGCACTCCGAGCAGTAGCAACCCGGGCAGGCCTGGCGACAGGCGTAGCAGCGCAGGCAGCGGTCGAACTGGGCGGCCCAGTAGGCCAGCCGCTCAGCGGGCGTCTGGTTCAGCAGGGCAGTCACGTCGCTGAAATCGTCCGGGGTCACGCTGACCGCCGGCGGCTCGCCGACCAGGAAGTCGTAGACTACGGGCAGGCGCTGCGTGCAGTGCTGGCAACGCAGCTCCAGTTGGCCGTTCTTCTGCACGCCCTCGCAGGTCACGCCGATGATGTAGACCTCTTCGCGCTTGATCTGGTTCTCGTGCAGCAGGACGTTCACCGCCCGAGAGTCGCAAGGCTTGGCCACCACGGCCCACTTCTTGCCCTTCCTGGTGTTCAAGAAATTGACCAGGTTCAGGTAGCAGGTGTTGTCCCAGATCAGACGATCCGTCTCCTCTGGCTTAAGGGCGAAGAAGGGGCGCGCCAGGCCCAGAGTGCCTCGCTCGTAGCCGATGACGCCCACCACACTGCCGCTCTCCAGGAGCTCCCTGGCCTTTTGTCGAATCTGTTCAGCGATATCCAAATCTGGCCTCCACGACGAGGTAGGGGAGTCGGGGATCGGGGAATCAGGGAATCAGGTAACCCCTGATTTCCTGATTTCCTCATTCCCTGATTCCCTAATTCCCCGATTCCCTTCCTTCAGGATACTTGCTTGGTCCCAGCTTCTTGACCGTGTCCGTGAATTCCCGGACGATCTGGGCGAACTGCTTGCCCTCCGAGGCACTGACCCAGGTGAGCTTGACCCGCCCCGGCTCAATGCCCACGAACTCCAGCAGGCTCTGCATTACCGCCAGGCGCCGGCGGGTGTGGTAGTTGCCCTCGGCGTAGTGGCAGTCGCCCGGGTGGCAGCCGGAGACGAGTACGCCGTCCGCCCCCTCCCGGAACGCCTTGACAATGAACAGCGGGTCGACGCGCCCAGAGCAGGGCACGCGCAGGATGCGGATGTTGGGCGGATAGATGATGCGACTGGTGCCGGTCATGTCCGCCCCGGCGTAGCTGCACCAGTTGCACAAGAACCCCACGATGCGGGGTTGAAAATCAGTGGCCATAAACTCCCTCCGCAGTTTATTCCGTGCCTAGTTTACTCCATTGTGCGAATTTAGTCAAGCGGGATTGTGCTGGTTTTTACAAATCCAGGCGATAACGGCACTTCTGGCGCTCTCCCTCGCGATACATGTCCGTGTCGGCCGGCAGATCAACGATCTCCACCAGCTTCGCCCCGGCGAGCTCGCAGGTGCGGCGGGAGGCGAGGTTGTCCGGGTTGCAGGTGATCCAGACCGTCTTCAGGCCATGGCGGCGCGCCAGGGGCAGGAGCAGCCGGCAAGCCCTGGCCGCGTAGTGCTGCCCCCGGTGCTCCGGAGCGACCCCGTAGCCGATGTGTCCGGCATACATGAGGATGTGGTTGGTGTTACCCACGCGCAGCTCAATGCTGCCGACTGGCTCCTCCTGGCCGACCAGCCTCATCTGGAACTTGTAGGCCGGGACGTAGCCTTTGGCCGAATCGCCCGCATACTTCTCCGCCAGAACCAGCTCCAGGTCGCCATCCACCAACCGACCAGGGTCACAGAACTGGAACATCTCGTCCTTCATCCCTCATCCCTCGCGCAGGAAGTTGCCAATCAGGGCGTTGACCCGCTCCGCTTCCTCGTGCTGCACCCAGTGGGTGGCTTCCTCCACAAAGACGAGACGGCCAGCGCTGCACAGGTCAATGCTCGGCTGGGCCATCTCTCGCCCCAGAAAGCGGTCCTGCGCGCCCCAAAGCAGCAGGGTCGGCACGGCGATGGGGCGCTTGGGTGGCGGCGCTGGCGGTCGCTGGAAGAGCGCCCGATACCAGTGCACCATGGACGTGTAGGCGTGGGGCTGCGACCAGGCCTGGCGATAGAGCGCCAGATCGGCGTCAGTGAACGTGCCGGGGCGGCTACTCCCTCGCAGCATGCGCACGAGCAGGCGCCAGTTCGCCAGGCGAGACACGGCCTCCGGCAGCCAGGGCGTCTGGAAGAAGAAAAAGTACCAACTGCGGCGCCGCTGGGCTGGATTGCGGCGCAGGTGCTTTTGCATCACCGCGCCGTGGGGGCAGTTGAGCACCACCAACCGCGCTAGGCGCTCCGGGTACTTGCTGGCCACCCACCAGGCCACCGCCCCGCCCCAGTCGTGGCCGACCAGGGAGGCTTTCTCTCGACCAGCGGCGTCTAGCAGGCCGACCACGTCAGCGGCCAGCACGTCCAGGTTGTAGGCGGCGAGGCCCGGAGGCTTGGCGCTCAGGTTGTAGCCCCGCTGGTCGGGCGCCCACACGCGGTAGCCGATGGCGGCCAGGTAGGGGATCTGCTGGCGCCAGCCGTACCAGAACTCGGGGAAGCCGTGCAGCAGAAGCACCAGCGGCCCCTCCTCCGGCCCCTCCTGAACGACGTGCAGGTGGATATTATTCGTGCTAATATAGCTATACTCCATGCCGTCAAACTCCCGGTTGAGTTGCCGTCTTCTCTTTAAAAGTCCTCCATAAAACCAGGGCACCATCTTTGGCGACTGTCATTGAAGTGAGAGTTAGGCCGAACAGGAATACGATGCAGATAGATACCAACATCAGCACGGTGAAGGCGAGGCCCACTAAGGCCACAGAGTTAGGCTGGATGGTAAGAACTCCAACCGTACCTGTGACCGACCCCAGCAATACACCTGCCAACAGAAAACCCATAAGCCGAGCCCAGGTGCTACGAATGGACAGTCGCCAGCAAGCAAATTCAGCTAAGAGCGAAACAGGTAAGACACCTATAACGGTAAAGGCAACTGCCAACAACAAGACGACAAACACAACAACAATTCCCATGAGCACTACCAGCAGTGGTGTTATCAGTAAACTTATGGGCTCGTCAATAGGGAACTGGAAAACCAGCGCGAAGATCAACCCAAGAAGCCAGAGAACAGTGAGCACAAAGACGATCAGAACCGGCAAGGCAGCCACGGCTACGGTAGAAACGCAAGTGGCAACTACGTAGCGGAGCAAGTGCCATACTATTCGAGCGACAGCCATCAATGTTGAGCTTTTCTCGGACATTTCTATCTGCAGGCTGTTAGCCAGCCGCCTCATGGTTTGGAAGGCCGCCCGACGATCAATCGTCGTGCTAATAGCTAAAGGGCGATAAAATCGCCCTAGCAGCAGCCCGCTTCATTTGAAGCGCAGCTCCTTCACCTCTTGGAACTTGCTGACCAGGTAGTAGGAATCCACCTTGACCCGGACCAGGGCGCAGGAAGGCAGCCGGGTGAAGTCCGCCAGGTGTGGATGTTTGGCCAGATAGAGCCGCAGAAGGTCGTCTCTTTCCGTTCCCGCCACCTCTTGGGCGACGCCCAGGGCAGTCACGGCGATGGCGGTGTGGGTATCGGCACTCTGGTTGGAGCGATTGTCTATCAGCACCGCCGTGCGCGGGTTGGCCTGCAGGTTGGCGTATTTGCGCGTCTGGCGCTCCATGGCGAAGAGCAAGTGTCGCAGGTCGCTGGTGGCGGCAAAGGCCATCAGACTGAGGTAGGGCTGGTTCTCCTCCTGGGTGGCCAGAACGGCGAATCGCTGGGTAGCAAACAGGTCCTGGAGCACCGCGACCATCTGTTCTCGGTTATACATGGTCACTTCCCCAAAAACTCCAGCAAAATGCGGTTGACGATTTCCGGCCGCTCGTAGTGAGAGACGTGACCAGCGTCGTCAATGGCGTGAAACTCTACCTGCGGTATGGCCGCACGCACCTGCTCACTGGTGCTGAAGGAAATCGAGTTGTCCTCGCGGCCCCAGATCAGCAGCACAGGACGCTTCTGCTGCCCCACTCGCCGGTAGGCTTCTGTCATATCGTTCAGAAAGCCGCTGCGAATTGTGGACAGTATCGCTCGTTTGAACCCGACGTACTTCATCTGCACCCGATACTTTTCCTGGTACTGCGGAAACTTCTCCGGCTGGCGAAAATCACCACGCAGCCAATCCACGAGCAGCTTGTCCCCGAACAGGCTCATTAACCACTCGCCGAGCAGCGGGGCCTCGACTAAACCAGCCAGAGCAGGACGCTTCATGGGTAGACCGGCCGGCGAGATGAGGCACAGCTTGTCCACCATATCGGGATGCCGGGCTGTGAAGGCGACGGCGATGGCCCCACCCATGGACAGGCCGACCAGGTCTACCGGGCGGTCAACGCGCAGCGCAGCCAGGAGATGCCGAAGCTGGCGGACAAAAAGGTCCTGATTATAGACGGCGTCTGGCCGGTCAGAATACCCTCGCCCGTACAGGTCGTAGCGCAGGACGCGGCAGCCGGCCTGCACCAGAGCCGCAAAGGTGGGATCCCAGATGTAGTAGGGGACAGAAAAGCCATGCACCAGGACGACGAGCTGTCCCTCTGGCGGGCCGCCCATCTCGTAATGAGTGCTCCCATCAGGCAATTCTACGAAGCGGCCCGGTGCTGCGGAGCGAGCCGCGGCGTCCAGGACCTGTGACTCCCCGCGAAAGTGAAACTCACGCTTGGCCATGTTAAGCTGCCCCTTTTACGGCTTGCGCTGCAACTGCAGGATCAGGCTGCCGTTAGCCGGCAGTTCCGGCAAGAGCTGGTAAGCGTCAAAGCCGCCCGCCGCGTTGCTGGTCAGGCTGGCAAACGTCCCACTCCCCAAAACGGGCAAGACGGCGTACTGGCCGGACAACGGCCCAGAGCCTAGGGAAAGCTGGACATCACGCAGCGGATCCCGGTCCAGATTGACGACCACCAGCACCACCTCGCCCTTCGCCGCCCGCAGGCTAGCCAAGACCGCCTTGTTGTTAGCGTCCACCGCGTAGTAGTCGCCCACGCGCAGGGCCACGTGCTCGTTGCGCAGGCGGATCAGCGTGCGGTAGTGCGCCAGCAGCGAGTTCGCCTCGTTGGTCTGGGCGGCGACGTTCTTCCTCTCGTAATCAACGTATGGCGCTCGCCAGGGTGTGCCCGTGGTGAAGCCAGCGTTGGCCTCGCCCGTCCATTGCATGGGGCGGCGAATGTCCTCATCGGGCTTCTTGCCCAGCAGACCGATCTCCTCGCCGTAATATACGAACGGCACGCCCGGCGCGGTAAGCAGCAACGTGGCCGCGGCTTTGGCCTTGCCCACGTCATCGCCCAGAACAGACATGACGCGATTCTGATCGTGGTTGGTGAGGAAAGTGGCGAACTGGCCGGGCTGAAACAACTTGGTGGCAATCGCCAATCTCAGTCGAGCATCGCTCGCCGAGCGATTTTTGGCGCTGTTGACGAAGGAGTTGGCCAGGTCAAAGTCAAAGGCCAGATCGAACTGATCACCCTGCACGTACTTCGCCACGACGTCGGTCGTGGTCCAGACTTCTCCCACCGTCATGGCCTGCGGGCTAAAATTCTTGTAAAATTGCCGGAAGTTCCTGTACCAGGCGTGAGTCAAGTCAGTGTCGGCCTGGACCGTGCCCGCCTCGATGAGGTGGCGCGCCCCATCCAGGCGAAAACCGTCCACCCCCACGTCCTGGAGCCAGAAGCGGGCCACATCTTCCATCTGGGCAGTGACGGCCGGGTTTCTGTAATTCAGGTCCGGCATCCCCTCCCAAAAGACGCCGTAATAGTAGCCGCTGGAAGAATAATGCCAGACCTTTTCCCCCCACGGGCCGGTGAAGCCGGGATCAATGTCCAACCAGATGTACCAGTCCCGGTAGGGAGACTGGCGATCCTGCGCCCGCATAAACCACGGATGCTCGCTGGAGGTATGGTTGAGCACCATGTCAATGATGATGCGGATACCGCGCTGGTGCGCCTCAGCCAGCAGCCGCTTGAAGTCATCCAGCGTGCCGTACTGGGGATTGACGTTGTAATAGTCGGTGACGTCGTAGCCGTGATACGAAGGCGACGGATGGATGGGCATGAGCCACAGCCCGGTCACGCCCAGGTCGGTGCTCGTTTTTGGGTCGCCGTCGTTGAGGTAATCCAGCTTGGCCGTCAGCCCGTTGAAGTCGCCGATGCCATCGCCGTTGCTATCGTAGAAGCTGCGCACGAAGATCTCGTAGAAGACGGTGTCATTCCACCACGGATAGCCGTCGGTGCCCGCCGGGAGGCCGCTGACCGGCTGCACGGGGACGGCCTTGGCCGGGGTGGGAGTGGCGGTGGGAGCAGGCGGCATGCTGGTTGGCACGGCGGTGGGTGCTGTGGGCCGCCAGTCACAGGCCACCAGCAGCGATAGCAGACTCACACTCAGGACACAAAGACGAAAGCGCAAGTATTTGATGGCCGACCTCCAACGATGATCAGGTTCTCTCCCCGTATAGAACCAGGTGCCTGGACATTCCCTGGACCGAAGGCTCCTGGCTCAACCTCAGCACCATAGCAGTTACCTGACGGAAGAATGCTTCATCCCACCTGCTGGACTCACGCCGGTCTGGGGGGATAGGCAGCAGGTCCAGCCAGCCACAAACCGCGTATATGGCCAAGACCCTGATCCCCTGGGCGGCAAACAACTCCCTGGCTTCTTCTGGGCTGACAGCCCTGTATTTCTCCGCCTCATCGCAGACGTAATCCGAGCGTGCTTCGACTAGCGCCAGAGCCGATGCCGGGTCTTGCGGGAACAGATCAAGCGCCCCCCGGCATCTGTTGACCAGAAAGATGGAGATTGTCCCTCCCCTCTTCGTCACCCGTATAAGCTCTCTGGCCGCCTCGAGCATCCCACTCCAACAGAGGGCGAAATCAAAACTCTCGTCGGCAAAACGAAGGTCGCAAATATCGCATTCCGAAATCTCCACCCGCTCCAGAACTCCCTCGCGGAGTAACTTCTGCCTGGCCACCTCTAGCATCCCACGAGATAGATCACACAGAGTGACTGAGTATCCCAGCTTCGCCAAAGGCAGGGTGATCCTCCCCGTGCCGCCAGCAGCATCCAGTATCCTGGCCTTTCTGCTTGGGGGGAGATGCCTTTTTAGCAACTCCCAGTCCACGTAGTGTTCCACAGCACCTTTAAACGTCTCGTAATGGGCATCGTATCTCTGGGCACGTTCGTCCCACTTGGCCCTTATAGCCGCCATATCCCTGGATTTATCTGCTGACATCTCTGTTCCTCCCGAGTAGCTAATTCACTCCTGCCAGGTGTCTCGGATGACGCGCCGCCAATTCTCGTGCGTCAGCTTGCGCAAGGCGGCATCGTCAAAGCCATACTCACGCAAGGCGGCGAGAAGTTTAGGCAAGCCGGTAACATCCCCCATCTTTTTCGGTATGGTCGCGCCATCAAAGTCCGAGCCAAAGGCCACGTGCTCAATGCCGATGCGCTGTGCGATATAGGCGATGTGCTGCACCACGGCCGTCAGGGGGGCATCTCCTTGGGTCAGGGCGTCAGAGGCCAAATCGTAGATGGCGAAGGTGATCCCTACGATCCCGTGGGAAGCACCAATGGCCTGCAGTTGTTCATCCGTGAGGTTGCGTGACCGTGGCACAAGGGCATGGGCGGCGGAATGCGTGGCCACCAGGGGGGCGGTGGACAGTTTGGCCACGTCCCAAAAACCCTGCGCGTTGAGGTGTGAGAGGTCAATGATTATGCCCAGCCTGTTGCAGGCCCGCACCAAATCCTTGCCTGCCGCCGTCAAACCGGGGCCAATGTCTGGCGAGGCAGGGAACTTGAAAGGGACACCCCAACCGAAGGCGTTGGGACGACTCCAGGTGATACCCAGCGAACGCAAACCCTGTTGGTAGAATGCTTCCAGATTGTGCAGTTGGGGATCTATGGCTTCCGCCCCCTCAAAGTGCAGGACGATTGCCAACACATTTCGCTCCCAACAATCAACCAGCTCCGGGACGCGGCGCACAACCTTGACGGCACCCGCAGCGGCTTCCTCGAGGTGAAATAAACTGGCGATTACCTCGTTGGTAACTTCGTAAGCGTAAGCGGGGTCTATGGGGTCGGCCAGCTTCACTTCGTACCCGTTCTGTGTTTTGATGATGCGCTTGGGGTCAGGTGGCCCGGAGAAGTCTTCTTTGGGCGCCGGAACGAAGATGGCAAACAACCCGCCACTGAAGCCAGCTTCCCGAGCGCGGGGTAGATCGAGATGGCCTTTTTCACCTCGCGCCAAAAACGAGCGCCCCTCGCTGCGCTCTGGCGGGTATAGGTGTAGCAGGGTGTCATTGTGGCCGTCGAAAATGGGCATGCTCGTGTTAGTACTCCAATCAGGCTAATTCTTGCTTTCGGAGCAAGAAAACCAACCACAAAGGCACAAAGGCACGAAGAGGACAAAAACTCAATAACTTGGTGTCTTGGTGTCTTAGTGGTTCTAAATCCCTGTTTGGTTCCGGCTTGTCCAGGTTATGGCTCGCGACTGTCATTCCAACCACTATCCCTTCACGTCTCAGGGCAGGATCTTGACCAGTCCTAGATACCTGGTCAGGGGGAAGCCTGCGGGCAAGTCATCCCAGAACTGACCTTGCAGGACCTCGGGATAAACTGTTAGCCCCGGCAACTCATGGCGGGAGAAGAAACGAGCATCCACCAGAAAACTCTCTTCCCTGCCCCTGTTCGCCAGGGTGATCTCCCCGCGGTAGGACGTACACAGGATGAAGAACTTGCAGAAGTGATACCCTGGTTCCACAAACTCCTGGACGTAAACGATGCGCCCCAGAGCAACGCTTAGACCTGTCTCTTCCAGTGTCTCGCGCCGGGCACACTCGAAGATGGTTTCCTCACCCTGCAGGCTGCCACCGGGAGGCACCCAGAAGTCGTAGCGTCCTGCTTCCCTATGCCGAACCAACAGCACCCGTTCGTCCTGAACTATCAAGGCCGCGGCGCTAATGCCATAGCGCATTGCTTCTACCCCAATTCAGTGAGCTGTCAGACAGATCCCGGAGCGCAAGAGCAACTGTGGGTCTTCATCCACTTCCGGATTTTGGTCTTGCCCCACAAGTCGTGGGCCGCGTAACCACTGAGCCAATCGTAGACGACGCCCTGGCCAGTGAAGGTATAGCGGCCACGGGCCAGCATCTCTTCTTCAGGCATAGCTTCAACCACGTTCATGAATTGGTTGTAAGTAGCGCGGAAATACTCGAGCACCTCATCCAACGACTGATCGCGGTGAGCTTCGTATTTGACCAAAGACACTGCAACTGAACCTTCCCCCCAATCTCATCCCAATGACTCTAGACCTGTTTTCGACACTTTTCTGAGGGGGTTGGGCTAGGGGCCTGCGGGCATCAAGGCCACAAGGCCGGTGCGCACGTAAATCCTCGGCTCAGGGAACTTTAACAAGCGCAGCAATCCCTGCTGAG
>Ga0315268_10000524_pt1 | contig 44662 bp, 39 predicted proteins | sample C1_top_MG_FD_204535 | JGI IMG/M metagenome (GOLD analysis project Ga0315268, IMG submission 204535) | Sediment microbial communities from Yellowstone Lake, YNP, Wyoming, USA - C1_top | ecosystem: Environmental > Aquatic > Freshwater > Lake > Sediment | place: USA: Wyoming | collected 2017-08-01 | reverse complement strand
ACCCATGCCTCCGAAAGCGGTACCAGGATCCAGTCCCGCGAGCGCGAGAAAGAAAGTCCCAAGCAGAAGCAGGTAAACGACGACTATCAAATCGCCAACATTATCGAAAGGCAAAGGCGCTGCGATGAGCGGGATGAGGAAGGTCACCGCGAGCGCGCTGACAAAGACAATGTAAGGCGCAACGCGAAACAGCCATGAAGCATTGTTCGACATGACCACATCTTTGCTGAATAATTTTTTAAGTTCAAAGTACGGTTGCCAGATTGGCGCGCCGCGACGATTTTGCAGGCGGGCTTTTACCCAACGCACAAAACCAACCAGCCCAGGCGCGAGCAATAACGCGAGCAATGCTTGACCAAATTCTAAAAAATAACCTGTCATAAGTATCTCCAATTTATCCGCAGATTATGCAGATGGCGCAGATTTGTTTTAAAATCGGTGAAATCTGCGTAATCTGTGGATGGGTTTTTAAAACCATCTCGCGACCAAAAGTAAAATGATCAAAATAATTGTGACATAAGTAAGATAAAGATGAAGCGAGCCAGCCTGCAATTTTTGCATCTGACGCGCGGCGAATTGTACCAACCATAAAAACGGGTCGTACAGCCAGCGCTCGAATAACGGTGTGATCTCGCTTTTGTATTCGATGGATTGCACAAAGTATTTTGACTCGGGATGAAAATCAACGCTCAATTCTTTAGATGGGCGATAAAGTTCCGCGAAGACTCGTCGCAGCGGTTCGGCAAAAGATGTGGCGGTATATTCCATGCGCGGCGTTTGTCCGATGCGCCCGCAACCCCACGTGTCGCTGACGCGCAGTTTTTGGTTGACGCGCATGATTTTCATCACCAGAGGAATCAACGCGAAGAGAATCAGCAAGCCAAGCATAACCAGCGTGGATGACATTTGACCAAACGCGGATGGAGTTTGCAATGAAACATTGAAGGTGAACGCGGCGCGCGTATCAGGTAAACCGCCCAGCCCGTTCAGGACTCCGCCGATAGTTGGCGCCACGACGAAGGGCGCGAGTCCCAGCCCGAGGCAAGCCAGCGCGAGAATGCCCATACCGATTTTCATCGAGAGCGGCGACTCGTGCGCGTGTTCGGCGGTGTGGGAGCGCGGCAGCGCCAGGAAGGTGATGCCAAAGGCTTTGACAAAACACGCCGCGGCGAGTCCGCTGGTGAGCGCGAGCATTCCAACGGCAATTGGCATGAGCGCGGCAACTTCGGGCGTGGGGATGTTGAATCCGCCGAGTAAGGCTTGGAAGACAATCCATTCGGATGCAAAACCATTCAGCGGCGGCAACGCGGAAATAGCGGCGGAGCCGATCAAAAAGAAGAATGCCGTCCACGGCATTTTCTTAATCAAGCCGCCCATCTCTTCCATGTTGCGGGTGTGCGTGGCGTGCAGGACAGAACCCGCGCCAAGAAATAACAAGCCTTTGAAACCGGCATGGTTGATGGTGTGATACAAACCGCCGATGAAACCGAGCGCCGCGAGAGTCATCAAGCCGTAACTGTGGAAGATTAATCCCGCGCCGATGCCAATTAAAATAACGCCAATGTTTTCAACAGAGTGATATGCCAGCAAACGTTTGAGATCATGTTCCATCAGCGCGTACAAAACGCCGAGCAACGCCGAAACCGCGCCGATACCGAGAACGACTCCACCCCACCAAACGGGACCGCCGCCGAGCAAATCCAGCGCGACGCGCACGATGCCATAAATGCCCATCTTGATCACCACGCCCGACATTAACGCAGAGACATGACTCGGCGCGACGGGATGTGCCATCGGCAGCCAGATATGCAATGGCACGATGCCTGCCTTTGAGCCGAAACCAAATAATGCCAACAAAAAAATCGCGTCACGAGTCAGCGGTGAAAGCAACGCCGAAGTGGAACGCATATCCGCAAAGGATGTCGTCAACTCGCCGCCAGAGAGCAGGAAGAACATCGCCACCAATGCGGCGAAGCCAGCGTGTGTCATGGCGATGTACCAGTTCGCGGCGCGGATTGTGCCTGGCTGATCGCTTTCGGTCAACACCAGCCAATACGCGGAGAGCGACATGGCTTCCCACATGATTAGAAACGTGAGCGCGTTGTTTGCCATCACTTGCAAAGCGAGCGAAAGCAACAAGATATTGAGCATTACGCCCATCATCCGCAAAGAGTAATGACCTTCATACGACTCTAAATATCCGAAACTATAAATTGCTACAGATACGCCCACCAAACCAATGACTATCAAGAAGAACGCGCTGAGTCCATCGAGGCGCAGGGCGAAGCCTGTCAGCGGGAGGAAAGATAAATTGGATAACTGAAGCAACTGTCCTGACGCGAGATGCGTGACTCCCAGCGTGAATCCTGCTCCTGAGCCTATGACTGCTCCCAACGCGGAGAATCCACGAGCGAGAAGTCCGCGCCCGAAAATTATCGCGCCGAGTGCGCCAATGGCATAACCTGAAAGCATGAGCAGGATGAGGATGGTCATGGATAAAAATTATTTTCCCGTCCACAATAAGGCGCTGACCAATAACAAACCAAGCATGATAAAAATGTAAGTCAGATAACCATGCAACGAACCTGATTGCATTTGACGCACACGCTGACTCCATTCACGGATTTTGTTCAGCAATGGGTCATAAATAAATTCTTCAAACCACGGGCGGATGTCGCTTTTGTATTCGATGGATTGTACAAAGTATTTTGAGTCGGGGTTGAAATCAATCGTCACTTCTTTGGTGGGGCGATAAAGTTCCGCGAAGACTCGTCGCAGCGGTTCGGCAAAGGCAGTGGATGTATATTCCATGCGCGGCGTTTGTCCAACGCGACCACAGCCCCATGTGTCACTGACGCGCAGTTTTTGGTTGACGCGCATGATTTTCATCACCAGAGGAATCAACGCGAAAAGAATCAGCAAGCCGAGCATGACCAGCGTGGATGACATTTGACCAAACGCGGATGGAGTTTGCACCGAGATATTGGATGTGAACGCGGCGCGCGTATCGGGCAGACCGCCGATTCCGTTCAATGCCCCGCCGATAACTGGTATCACGGCGAAGGGAGCGAGTCCCAGCCCGAGGCAGGTCAACGCGAGAATGCCCATGCCGATTTTCATCGAGAGCGGCGACTCGTGCGCGTGTTCAGCGGCGTGGGAACGCGGCAACGCCAGGAAGGTGATGCCAAAGGCTTTGACGAATCCCGCCGCGGCGAGTCCGCTGGTGAGCGCCAACATGCCGACCGCCACTGGCAGAATGATGCTGATGCCGGGCGCGGCAATCGTAAATCCGCCGAGCAGGGCTTGGAAGATAATCCATTCCGAGATAAATCCATTTAGCGGCGGCAAAGCGGAAATGGAAGCCGCGCCGATCAAAAAGAAGAATGCTGTCCACGGCATTTTTTTAATCAAGCCGCCCATGTCTTCCATGTTGCGTGTGTGTGTAGCGTGCAGAACCGAACCCGCGCCGAGAAATAACAAGCCTTTGAAACTGGCATGGTTGATGGCGTGATACAAGCCGCCGATGAAACCGAGCGTGGCGAGCGTCATCAATCCGTAGCTATGGAAGATGAAACCCGCGCCGATGCCGATGAGAATAATGCCGATGTTTTCGACGCTGGAATATGCCAGTAGTTTTTTGAAATCGGTTTGCATGAGGGCATATAAAATTCCGAGGATGGCTGATAGCGAGCCAATGCCCAGAATTAATCCGCCCCACCAAACGGGACCGCCGCCGAGCAAATCCAGCGCGACGCGCAAAATCCCATAGATCCCCATCTTGATCATCACGCCTGACATCAACGCGGAAACATGACTGGGCGCGGCAGGATGCGCCATCGGAAGCCAGATGTGCAATGGCACGATGCCTGCCTTCGAGCCAAATCCCAAAAATGCCAAAAGAAAAATAAGACTGCGCGTCAGCGCGGAAAGAGAAGCCGCACTCGCGCGCAGATCGGAGAAAGCGCCTGAACCGCCGTTCATCAATAGGATAAATGCGCCAAGCAAAAGCGCAAGCCCAATGTGAGTCATCGAAACGTACCACACGCCTGCGCGGACAACGCTTTCTTCTTTTGATTCTGTCATCACGAGAAAATACGAAGTCAGCGACATGCCTTCCCACATCAGCAGAAAGGTCAGGACGTTATCTGCAAAGGTCACAAGACTCATTGTCAGCAGGAATAGATTAAGCGCCGCGCCGAGCAATTGCAAGGACGCGCTTCCGTCTTCGTATGCTTCCGAGTAGCCCGCGCCATAAATCGCGGACGGAACAGCGCCCAAACCAATCAGGACGAGGAAGAACGCGCCAAGCGGATCAAGCCGCAAAGCGAGTCCCCCCGCAAGCGGTAAAAGTTGCGGAATAGATAACGCGAATGGCTTGCCAGATAAGATGACGCTTATGCCGAGGATGAATCCCGCGCCCGCGCCGATGACTGCCGCCAGCGCGACCAATCCGCGCCCGAGATTGCCTTTGCCACCCCCTGCGGGCAGCGAAATGATTACGCCGACAGAGTAAGCAGAAACCATGATAAGAAAGAGAGTTTGCATGAGAGAGTTTGAATGTTTAAGGTTTAAAGTTGAAGGTTGAAGGTTGAAGGTCTATTTCTTGGGCATACGATCTAAGGCGGCTAAAATTCCACGCAGGATGTCGGCGGGTTCAGGCGGACAGCCGTGGACGAAGACATCTACGGGGACGAATTTGTCCACGCTGCCAGCGACAGCGTAACTGCCTTTGAACACGCCGCAGGTTTGGGCGCAATCGCCGACCGCGACTACAAGTTTTGGGTCAGGTGTGGCTTCGTATGTTTTGCGGAGCGGAATCTCCATGTTGCGAGTCACAGGTCCAGTTACGAGTAACATGTCTGCATGACGCGGCGAAGCGACGAAGTGAATTCCGAATCGTTCGCTGTCATAAACGGGACTGGTCAAACCTGTGATTTCAATTTCACAACCATTGCATGAACCCGCGTCCACTTCGCGGATAGCAAGCGCGCGTCCCAGCAGGCGTTTCGTTTTTTCGTCAACTTCATGAACCAATTGGATGATTTCTTCGTCATCAGGCGCAAGCGGTTCGGTGACCATTCCGGTTTTGAATATTTTTTGAAATAGAGCGGGCATAAAATTGATCCTTGTAAAAAATATTACGCACCCAATGTGCGACTCTTTTCGCAAATCTGTGTTTTGGACGCTGAAAAACGCTGATTTCGCTGATTCAAAAGAAAAAATCTGCGTTTGTCTGCGTTCATCTGCGTCCAACAAAGGCAGCAGATGAAGTTGCACATTAGGTATTACGCGTCATCTCACCTCCTTTTGAAATGAGGGATAACTCTGCGTAAGTCGTAATAAAGTTAGATGTGATTCTGCAAAGGCTACATGCTCCCCGAAAAAGCGTCCTTTGTTCAATGGATGTTATTTTATCACAAGAAAAAAATCAAAACATATCCCGTTGACCGTCTTTCAAAATCCTCAAGACGGCGTTTGCTTGTTGTTTCAGGTATGTCTATTTTACAATGAAACCTATGATAGTATGCGCGCAAACTCCCGAAATCTTTGGCAAACAAAAAGCCCTGACGATTGTATTCGTCAGGGCTTTTATACTGTAACCTTACAACGCGGGCGCTTCTTCTCTTTCGAGAGCGCGTTCCAATGCAATTTCACCATCCGGGTTTACAGTCACCAAAACGGAATCGCCGTCAGTGAATTCACCGGCTAAAACGCGGTCGGATAGCGGATCTTCCACTTTCTGCTGAATGACGCGGCGTAACGGACGCGCTCCAAAGTCTGAGTCGTAACCCAGATCGGCAAGCAAGGCGAGAGCTTCCTCGGTTGCGGTCAGCGCGAGATTATGTTCTTTAAGACGCTCAGCCACTTTATCCAGTTCGAGCGAAACAATCTGTTGAATGTCGTCTTTTGTAAGCGAGCGGAAGATCACAACCGAATCCAAACGATTGATGAACTCTGGTCTGAAGGCATGTTTGAGCGATTCGTTCAGCTTCTTGCGCATGTCGTCATACGAAAGTCTCTCTGCATCAGCCTCATTGCGTTTCAATTGAAAGCCCAAGCCGGTCTGCTTCTTGATCATGTCCGCGCCGATGTTGGAGGTCATGACGATGATCGCGTTGCGGAAATCCACCTTGCGTCCCTTGGCGTCTGAGAGATGACCCTCTTCCATGATCTGCAACAACATATTATGGACTTCGGGATGCGCCTTTTCGATTTCATCAAAAACAACGATGGAATATGGTCTGCGGCGCAGGGCTTCGGTAAGTTGTCCCGCATCGTCGTAACCGATATATCCGGGAGGCGCGCCCACCAATCGCGCCGCGGTGTGCCGTTCCATAAACTCAGACATATCAAGTTGAATGGCGGCGTCTTCACTGCCAAACATAAATTTGGCAAGAGCTTTTGTAAGCTGGGTCTTTCCCACGCCTGTTGGACCAAGAAACATGAATGAACCGATCGGACGCTTCGGGTCTTTCAAACCTGCGCGTGCGCGGCGCACTGCGCGCGAGATGGCGATGATCGCGTCTTCCTGTCCGATAATGTTCTTGCGTAGTTCATCTTCCATCTTAAGCAAACGCTGAGACTCCGCTTCGGCAAGCTGCATTAACGGTACGCCTGTCCACATGGAAACGACTTCGGCAATATCCTCCGCGGAAACAACGGGACTGTTGGCTCGGTCCCAGCCGGTGCGCAGGCGTTCGATCTGTTCGCCGAAATCAAGTTCTTTATCCGCCCATTGCTTGACGTCTTCGGGATTGCCTTCTTCCTGCGCGAGAGAACGGTTCTGGCGCGCGTTCCGCAATTGACCAAATAAATCCTTGGCATGTTTCGCGGCGGGACTTTTATACATACGCACACGCGAGGATGACTCGTCAATCAGGTCAATGGCTTTATCGGGGAGGAAACGCTCGGTCACATACCTTGACGATAAGTGGGTCGCCGCTTCGATGGCTTCATCTGAAATGACGAGATGATGGTGTTCTTCATACGCGCCGCGAATGCCTTTAAGAATTTGAATGGTATCTTCTTCAGACGGTTCATCCACTTGAACGGGTTGGAAGCGGCGTTCCAGCGCGGCGTCAGATTCAATGTATTTGCGATATTCATCCATCGTGGTCGCGCCGATGACTTGCAACTCGCCGCGCGACAAAGCAGGCTTGAGGATGTTCGCCGCGTCAACGGATGAACCGGCGGCTCCCGCGCCGACCAGCATGTGGACTTCGTCAATAAACAGGATCGAACCCGATTGCTTTAACTCGTCAATTACGCGCTTGAGTCTTTCCTCAAACTGACCGCGATACATGGTGCCGGCAACGAGCGAGCCAACGTCAAGCTGCAGAACGCGTTTGTTCATCAGCGGCGCGGGGACGTCGCCATCTACAATACGTTGCGCGAGTCCTTCGACGATGGCGGTCTTGCCGACGCCCGGTTCGCCGATGAGCGCGGGATTGTTCTTGGTGCGGCGCGCCAATATTTGAATGATGCGTTCGATTTCCTTCTGTCGTCCAATGACCGGATCGAGTTTCTTCTCTTCGGCTTTGGATGTCAGATCGGATGCAAGTTGATCTATGAGCGGGGTTTTGTTGTTTTGATTCGCGGGACCAGACCGGCTCGGTTGTGCGCCGGCAGGCGCGGGGGCGGAAGAAGAAGCGGATTCATTCAACACGCGGCGAGTCTGACGGCGGATCTGATCGGCAGTAATGCCGAGCCGGCGCAGGACTTCCATCGCTGTGCCTTCCACGCGCACCAGTCCGAGCAGGATGTGTTCGGTGCCGATGTATTGGTGACCGAGGCGGCGCGCCTCGTCCACAGCAAATTCAAGGACTTGTTGAGTATCGGGAGCCAGTTCGATCTTCCCGTCAATATGATGACTTTCAACGCTGACGCGCGTGATGATCTCACGCACGCGGTTCGATTCGAGACCAAGTTCGCGCAGCACGCGGCTTGCAACGCCGCCTTCCTCTTCCATCAAGCCGAGGAATAGATGTTCGGTGCCGATGCTGTTTTGGTGGGCGCGCTCAGCTTCCTGGTGCGCGAGGCTGAGAACCCGCCTTGCTCGCTGGGTAAAACGTTCCATGCCAGCCATAAAATTATCTCCTTGCCCAGCCTATTTGGATGGGTATGGATAGTATTCTACCAAAAAGGGATGGGAGTCTGTATAGGAAAAAGGTTAGAGTTTCCTGACAATTGTGTGATTTGGGTCAAATACGAAAAGCGGTATTCGTTATTTGTAATAACGGGTGGCAGTCACTTTATGGTGAAATCGTAAACTATGACTCGCAAGAGCCGGAATCAAAGGAAAGTTTGTTGGCTTAATCAGGCTTCGGAAGTTATTTTTTGGATAATCTTTCAACGAAGCGCAATAAGACAGATTGCCAAATTCCAATGCTATAATCGCTATATGATCGTTTTCAACCTTGGGAGAACGTATGACAGCGCCTGACATCATCAAACAACTTGTAGAATGATTTGACCAGCGCCGCGATGACGCATAATCCGCAGGAGGCAGATCATCTCACGCGAGAGGTGGAGTCCGTGGACAAGTCCATTGATGAGTCGGTCTATAGTTGTATGGTCTCACAGATGATGAAATAAAGAGTCTTGAATCATAGAATTTCCCGTTTGGAAATTGGAATATAAGAAAATGAAATATAAAGATACTGTTGAAAAACTTGCTAAAGAATATCACTTGGAAGAAAAGTTGAAAGACCTATTTCCGATTATCGAGTCGTTTGATAAGCGCAACGAGTTATTTACTATTCTCAACAACGATGTCAAAACTGCGAATAATGCGGCAAAGTTACAACCTGCCGATCAATATCTCCGAAGGACAGTTATTCGAACTACATTTGCAATGATTGAAGGATTGCTCAATATATTGAATCAAGCCGTTTTAGATTACTACAAAGGTGGCTTTGCTCAACTTACCCCTGACGAAATCGAAGATCTTACCGAAGAAAAGCGAAAGAAAAACGGAGAACTAACAGCTAATTTTATGAGAACAAGTAAAAAGATAACTTTTTCATTTAATCTTTTTGCCCAAAAAATAGGAGGTTTCTCTTATTCTATTGACACTACAACAAATGAGTGGACACAATTTGAAAAAGCAATCCGCATTCGAAATCGAATTACCCACCCAAGAAATTTAGAAGATATGATATTGAATGAAGAGGAAATGTCTTCTATTTTAGATGTGGCCAAATGGTTTGTAACTCTTTATATTGATTTAGAAAATAGAATTGGAAATGCTTTATCTAAAAAGAATTCGATAGAAAGCCTAATTCAAGCTAGAATCAAAGGAATTCAATCTGGAAAGAAATAACTTCCCATTGGTTCCATCAACTTCAGCGACCACCGAGAAAGCACAATCTGCAAGAGGCAGATCGGCTGGCGCGGGAGGTCGCGTCGGTGGATAAGTCCATTGATGGTCTCGTTTATGAATTGTCCCCTGAAGGGGATAATAATATGGGTTGAGTGAGGAAGAGATTAGGATTGTGGAAGGGAAGACATGAAAACGGCAATCGAAGGCGAACGCTGGTATTTTGTAGACGAATCAGGCGACCCAACTTTTTACGATGCTTTGGGCAATATGATCGTTGGGCAGGAAGGTTGTTCTCCCATCCTTATTTTAGGTTTTGTGGAAACCGCCGATCCTCATTCGATACGGATTGCATTAAATGATCTTCACGCTCAACTTGCAGGGAATGAATATCTTGCCAGTATCCCGTCCATGAAAAGGACCAATATCGCCTTTCATGCAAAAGATGACTGTCCCGAAGTCAGACAGGCGGTATTTGAGTTATTGCGTTCGCTGGATTACAAAGCACAGTTTGTAGTGGCTCGCAAAAAAGAACGGGTATTCCGAAATTCATTCCATGCCAATGAAAACGAATTCTATGATTACTTGATCAGTTTGTTGTTTGAGAACGTGTTACATCGTTATACAGATAACCGCGTCTATATTTCCCAGCGCGGCACACGCCTTCGGCAGGCACGATTGGAAAAAGCCGTCCAAGACGGCGTTGCCAAATTTGAAGAAAAATGGAATCATAAAGTAGAAACTCAAACAAAGATTTTCCCCCATACGGCAATTGGCGAGCCGTGTCTGCAAGTGATTGATTATATGAATTGGGCGATATATCGCGCCTTCGTAAAGAGAGAAATGCGGTATTTTCGCTTTATTCAAGATAAAGTCAGTCTGCTTGTAGATCGTTATGACAGCCCTAAATATCCAAAAAACTGGTATGGGCGCAATAATCCATTTGACATAGAAAAAGCCAGCCCTCTATAGGCTAGGCTCGAATTTCGAGCGCATGGCATGGAGCCAACTTTCACCTATAGCCGACTGGCTATCTTGACAATATTATATAACAAGATTGGTCAAGTTACCATTACAGTTTTTGCCGAAAAAGCCATGCACGATAAGGCGGTCTCTCTGGTCGAGAGGATGCTGGCATTGCACAAGAGTCTCGCGTCGGCGCATAATCCGCAGGAGGCAAATCGCATCACACGTGAGTGAGGTTGAGTCAGTGGATAAGTCCATTGATGGGTTGGTCTATGAGTTATCTCGCGAAGCAGATGACTGTCAACTGAAATCCATGTAAATATCACTTCCGCGCATTTTCTCAATGTAGTATATTGCGCTGTTTGTTCAAAAAACACAAGGAGAAAAAATACATGTCTACAGCGAAACAAAGTTCGGCGGAAAGTGAAAACGCAGAAACCCAATGGCGGAGCATTTACGTAATAGGCGGCGTTTTTACCATCATCACATTGATCGGGATAACGCTCGATGTGATCATTGGTAACGTGACAGGCGGCAACTTATCCGCGCTGCCGCAAACTGCCGTGGAGAGGTTCGCGCAGTTTCAAGTCAATCCCTGGCTCGGTCTTTACAACCTTGACCTGTTGAATACTGTCAATCAAATATTCTTTATTCCCGGCTATTTTGCGCTATATGCCGTCCAACGCAAAACAAACAGCGCGTATGCCCTGCTTGCGCTGATCGTCTTTCTGGTGGGGACAACGGTCTTTGTCGCGGCAAACTCAGCCCTGCCCATGCTTGAACTGAGTCATAAATACGCCGCTACGACGACAGAGTCACAGAAAACCTTGCTCGCCGCCGCAGGCGAAGCCATGCTTGCAAGAGGAGCGCATGGTAGTTTGGGAGTGTTCTTCAGTTTTTTCCTGCCAAACCTCGCGGGGCTGGTCATGTCGTTTGCCATGCTCACGGGAAAGGTCTTTAGCAAAGCAAATTCTTATGTGGGAATTATCGGAAGCGCGTTGATGATGCTCTATGTCGTTTTGGTGACTTTTGCGCCCAACGTAAAAGATATGGCAACGGCTTTTGCCATGCCGGGCGGATTATTACTTATGGCATGGATGATCATGTTCACGATCAGACTCTTTCAGGCTGCAAAGCAGGAAGGTTAATACAATGTCAGGAATAGGTCACCTCGCGCCCGCGTTTGCGGCAAAGCCAATCGCTCCCAAAGCGCCACTGTGGGTATTATTGATAGCCGGTGAGACAAACGACATTCTGTATTTTCTATTTTCATCCACTGGCGTTGAGCCAAAGGCAGTAATCAGTGTCATGGATTTCAATCAAGGAGTCAAATATCTGACTCCTGTTTCAAATCCGTGGTCGCATGGACTTTTCATGTCTGTGATCTGGGCAATGATAGCCGCCGCCATCGCCTTTCTTTTTTATCGAGATCGCCGGACAAGCGGCGTGATCGGACTGGTGGTTTTTAGTCACTGGATTTTGGACTTTCTCATGCATTCCAATCTCCCGCTTTTCTTTGGCGGTTCGCCGCAGGTTGGTTTGAGTCTCGAAAATTCGGGGACTGGTTTTCTCTTCATGACCGTTTTGGATCTCCTCCTGCTTGCCGCAGGGATTACAATTTATTTCATGGCGAGAAAACGAACAACGCAGAAAAAGGAGTTGGAAAATGTCTAAAGTCGTTTTGATTACAGGTTGCTCAACAGGAATCGGGAGCGACCTCGCTCAACGATTGACTCAATCGGGTTATACCGTTGTAGCCACCGCCAGAAAAGCGGAAACTATGGATGACCTTGAATGTGCTTTGAAATTGCCGCTGGATGTTACCCAATCGGATTCAGTCAATAATGCCGTCGCTGAAACACTCAAACAATTTGGGCGCATTGATGTTCTGGTCAACAATGCGGGCTATGCCATACGCGGCGCGTTGGAAGAAATTCCCGATGAACAAGCACGGCAAGTATTCGAGGTCAACGTATTTGGAGTCTTGCGGATGATTCGCGCCGTTGTTCCGCACATGCGCGAACAAAAAGCAGGGCGCATTATCAACATCAGTTCGATTGCGGGAAAGTTGTCCACGCCTGCGAACGGCGCTTACTCCGCCACGAAGTTTGCGCTTGAAGCGCTGAACGACGCTTTGCGTTTGGAATTAGCGCCGTTTGGCATTCAAGTAATTTCCATTGAGCCGGGGGCAATCAAAACTCAATTTGACGAAACCGCCCAATTACATGCGCGGAATATTCTTGCAAATAAAAAATCACCTTATCAGCCCTTGTATCAAAAGAGCGATGAGTTTGCAGAGTCCATGCGCAAGCAGGAGCCGGGTCCGGATGTTGTATCCAAAGTCATCCAGCAGGCAATTGAGTCTTCCAACCCGAAGCCGCGCTATCTTGCAGGCGTTGCTTTCCCCAGCAGTCTGGTTATTATGTATTTGCGCGATCTTGTCTGGGATATGGCGCTTAAACGCATGTTTACATTCGCCCCCCAAAAGGAAATCTAATGAACAAAAAAATCCTTGTCACCTATGCCAGCCGGGCAGGCGCTAAAAAATCTCCGAGTTCTTGAAGAACTCGGAGATTTTTATTTAACCGTCACCTGTATCACCGCGCTATCCACTCTTTGATCGGACCTCACCACCTGTAACTGCACTGCGTACAATCCGCTTAGTTTGCTTGTATCCCATTCTGCCAATAGACCATCCACCACCGCAGTTTGACCTTCGCCGATTTGTATCCACTTTTGCGGATTCAATCCCTGCCCCGCCAAAATTCGATAAGATGAAAAATCCGCGCCAGAGGCTGTGCCGGCGATTCTGACAATTCCATTCACTTCGTCAAACATCGCGGGCGCGGAGATATTTACATCCGGATTGCGCGGCGATGGCTGGATCGCGTCATACGCATCCGGCGGAACTTGCAGTCCGGCAGACCTAGCCCAATCACGCGCTTCAGGCGGCACGATCAAATATACATGGTCTTCCACAAGTTGCGGCGGCGTAAAGACAGTCGCTAAAAACCCGGTCTCGCGGTTGATCGAAAACTTGCGATACAAATTATCTGTCTGCACCGGCTCATTGCCATTTGCAAAGACCTCGCTGACTACATTCGGACAATCAGGCGTTGGCAGCATCCCCGAAGGATCGCAGACATTTATCATTGTCACACCGGCAGGTATTGTCCAACCGTCCGGCGCGAAACTCTGTGTACTTAGTTGCATCAACGCATTCCATAAAACGGCAGACATACGCGGCGTTACGTCCAAACTTTGCTCGTGCGTTCCTGTCCACACTGCGACCACGCGCGCGGGTGTGTAACCCACAGTCCACGCGTCGAGTCCATTTTGAGTCTGTCCCAGCTTCACAGCCGCGGGTCTGCCAATCTCAGTCACATTTGGATTGCCCAAACTTGACCAGCGCGCGCTTTCATCGCTCAAAGCGCTCGTCATTAAATAAGCCAGCGCGGAGGTCACAACCGGGCGCGCTTGCGGCGAAGTCCAATCGAGCCACACGCTTTCGTCCGCGGCTTCCACTTTCAAAACACTCACCGGCTCAAACGCATCGCCTACATCCTGTCCAAAATAAACGCCCTGCGTTCCAAACACGCCATACGCGCCCGCCATTTTTACAAGCGACGCGGTCTCATTAAACGACAGCCCAAATGAACTGGCAATCTTCGTCACATTTTCCGCGCCCATTTGCTTCATCACCTGTGCGGCAGGCGCTTGATAATCGTTCGCCAGCGCCGTTCGTAAACGCATCGGTCCGTGATATTTATTATCAAAGTTTTGGATTTCCACCTGACCGGGAATATCCCACATCAACGAAGCTGGACTCAACCCGCGCGTGAATCCCGTTAAATAGATAAACGCATCCAGCATGGACCCGGGACTGTGTGCCGTTATCAAAGGCGTTTCCCGCGCTTGAAGCGTTTCACCGACAACTGCAAGGATTTGTCCGCTGTTTGGGTCAAGGATTAACGCGCTGGCGGATGAATCCGCGATGGTGATTCCCGGCGGTAATGATGGCAGGAAACGCGTCGCGTCGCATGGAGTCTCAGACTCGGATAAACCCGCCAAACGCGCAGCATAAATTTCAGTGACGCACGAGGCTTGAATTTGCAAGTCGTAATCCAGCGTGGTAGTAATCGTCAAGCCACCGCGTTCGATGCGCGCGCGCGGAAAACGGGAGTCCAGTTGGGACAGGACAAGGTTCGTGAAAGCCTCGGCAGGTTTGGGCGTGGAAAGAGGCGCTGGTTGTATCGCCGGAGTCTCTGCCAGCGCGGCTTGAATATTCGCATCTGATTCCGTTCCTAAAGATTGCAAAACATAAATGGCTTCGCGTCCGCGTTGAACCGCGGCTTGCGGCGCATCCAGCGGATTCAGACTCGGCGCCTGGCTCACCGCCGCCAGCATCGCAGACTCGGCTAAGGTCAGGTTGGTTACAGATTTCCCAAAGTAAAGCCGCGCCGCAGAATCGACTCCATAAGCGTAACGACCAAAGTGAGTGGAATTAAGATACCACTCAAGAACTTGGGAACGGCCATAACGCGCCGTAACCTGCGCGGCTAGGATGCGCTCGCGAACTGCGCGTTGAATGGTAGGCGGTTCGTTATAAAGCAAAAGATCGTAAATAAGTTTTTGCGCGATTGTGGGATGCAGATCGGGATTGTCCCAACCATTGATGATGTAACCTGAGTGACGCCAAAAATTTGTATCAGCCATGGCGACGACTGCCTGCGATAATGGTTCAGGAATATGTTGCGGATTTTGTTCGCCGAGAGGAATATAACGCCGCGGCAGATCGTTGGGCGCGAAGGTATAAATGTTGTAAGCGCCGGTACGGTCAAAGATGCGCGTGGGTTCAAGCAACGCGCCGTTAGGCGGATTTAATAAAAGCGGAAGAAGTTCAATTGATGGAAGATCGCGCGTGAGGTCGGCGTAAGCAAACGCGGCGCTGAAGATTAACGCCGCGAGAAGAATCGAAATAATAAGTCCCGCGCTCCAGCCCGCGACATTTAGGCGCGCTTCATTTTTTTGGCGGCGCGCCTGCCTGCGTTCGCGGCGTGCGCGAAGAATTGGGGTGATGTTACGCATGAAGGGAATTGTAAATCAAAAGAGGACAGTAGACTATAGACGGTGGAAACGCAATGCTTTCTGGTCAATCGTCTTTCATCTGAATTAAACTTACGCGGAATATATCTGTCCTTCGACTACGCTCACATCGTCCCGATGTCCTTCGGGAGGACGAATAGTCTCAGCGCGGGATCAAATGCACGGCTGTAGCTTTGAACGAAGCCGTGACGTCCATTCCATCTTTAAGCTGCATCTCTTGCGCCGACGCGCGTGTGATTAGCGCCATGACCGAGAATCCGCAATCAACTTCAACGCGAACCAATGGACCCTGCGGCGTCAATTTTCGGATTCGTCCGTGCAAGCGATTCCGCGCGCTGGATTTTGGGGCTGATTCGCGTTTCCAAAGCGTGATGTCTTCGGGACGCAGGCAGAACAACACACTGCGTCCCGGTTGAAGTTCACCGACAGCTTCGAGGTGCATGGATTTGGCTTCCACGATAACTTGTCCTTCAGACGACCCGGTCACCACGCCGGGAATGATTGTTTCTACGCCGACGAATGACGCGACTTCAGAATCCGCTGGCATGGCGAAGACTTGCTCCGGTGTACCGATCTGACGTAATTGTCCGTTCAGCAAAACTGCCACGCGGTCACCTAGCAAGAGAGCTTCATTCAAGTCATGTGTGATGAAGACTGTGGTCAGCTTAGTCTCAGCTAACAGAGATTGCAAATCGTCAAGCAAGCGCGCGCGCGTGGGCGCGTCGAGAGCAGAGAAAGGTTCATCGAGCAGGAGCAACTCCGGGTTCAAGGCGAACGCCCGCGCCAAGCTGACGCGCTGAGCCTCGCCTCCAGAGAGATTATGCGCCGCGCGTTTGCGTAAATCCGCGATTCCCAGTCTGGTCATCCATGTGGTGACGCGCGCTTCGATCTCCGCTTTGGGTAATCCGCGGAAACGCAGACCAGAAGCTACATTATCAGCTACCGAAATATCCAATAACAGCGGCTCCTGTAAAACCAGCCCGATGCGGCGGCGATAAGTTAAACTATTTTCTTTTTCAAGCGGCTGACCATGAAACAAAATTTGTCCCGCGGATGGTTGAAGCAGACTGGCGATGGTTAGCAATAACGTACTCTTGCCCGCGCCGTTTGGTCCAATGACTGCCAACACTTCGCTCGGCTGAATGGTAAGTTCTTCCACTGAAAGGACAGTATGCGTTTCGCGTCGAATGAACAGATTCTTGATTTCGAACAAAGCGGTCATGCTCTACCCCCATGCAGATTAACACGAAGGCACAAAGACTCGAAGACACGAAAGTTTTTTAAATCTTTGTGCCTTTGTGCCATCGCGTCTTCGTGGTTAAAGATTTTCAATTTCATCTTTTTACTCCCCTTTGCTGAATCCAAGTCAGCGCCCAATTGATGAGAAAGGTGATAGCCAGCAAGAGCAAGCCTAATCCAATGGCGACGTCAAAATTTCCTTTGCCGGTTTCAAGCACAATGGCTGTGGTTAGGACGCGCGTCTGGTTGCGGATGTTGCCGCCTACCATCATACTGGCGCCTACTTCTGAAATGACCGCGCCGAAACCAGCCATCAGCGCGGCAAGCAGGGACAGCCGCGCCTCGCGCCATAAAGCAAATATCATCTGAGGTTTTGAAGCACCCAAGCCGAGTAGTTGTAGTTGTAAACGCGGATTGAGAGCTTGCAACGCGGCGGCGGTCAGACCGGTGACAACCGGCGCGGCGATGATGACTTGGGCGATGATAATAGCTGTGGGCGTGTAGATCAGCTTCAAGTCTCCGAATGGACCCGAACGCCAGAGCATCATTGCAACGAACAGACCGACCACCACTGGTGGAAGTCCCATGCCGGTATTGACGATGCTAAGCAAAAATGACCGACCGGGAAATTTTGTCAGCGCAAGCAGGGTGCCAAACGGCAAGCCAATCAGCAAACTGAGCGCGGTGGCAATGCCAGAGACTTGTAATGAGAGGAGAGTAATTTGAAATACTTCGGGATCGAAAAACATGAGAGCGCCTTTTTTGTTTTTTGTCGTCCATTATACAAGCAAAGATTTCCTGCCAATAAATGGAAAATTAATCCTGACCGTGTTTTTCCAGTTTCTTCGTAAGCAACAACAGTAAAATGGAAACGAAAACCAAAAGTACCGACAAGGCTAATGCGACCCCAAGGTTTTGCTCAAAGCCAAGATAGATCGCCATCGGCATGGTTTGTGTAACGCCTTCCATATTTCCGGCAAATAAAATGGTCGCGCCAAATTCGCCTAAAGCGCGCGTCCATGTCAGGATCGCGCCGCTAAGTAATGTGCGACCTGTTAAAGGTAACATCACTTCATAAAATAATTGCCATTGATTTGCGCCTTCCACATGTGCGGCTTCTTCAAGTTGTTTATCAATTTCCGCGAAACCTACACGCGCGGATCTTATATATAACGGTGAAGCGACAAAAATTTGCGCCAATACAACGGCGGCGGTGGTAAATGGGAGACTGATTCCAAGAATGTTCAAGAACGAGCCAAAGAGTCCGCGCCGCCCAAATGCGATCAGCAATGCCAGCCCTGCAACGGACGGCGGAAGAACAATGGGCAGGTCAATAATCAATTCGATCCATGATTTGAATCTAAATTTCCACTGCGCCAGCATATAAGCCAGCGGCGTGCCAAAGACTACCGCGATAATTGTTGTGATCGTACTTGTAAGCAAGCTAAGACGAAGCGCCTTGAATGCCTGCTCCGAAAATGTATAGTTGAAAAAATCCTTGTTAATGGAACGCACTAACAAGGCAATCAAAGGAAGCGTAAACAAAGCCAACAGGATCGTACCCGGCACAATGAATATCCAGTTTGTATAACCTTTATTTAGAAATCGGGAAACAGATTTTTTAAGTTTGCTCATAAGAGTCGAAAAGTCGCGGGAAAAACATCTCGCGACTTTGTTAATAAAAATTTATTGAATGGGACCGAATCCCCATTTTTGTAAAATAGCTTGTCCATCAGGCGAAAGGACGTAATCCGTAAATTCTTTTGCCAGATTAACATTAGTAGATTGTACCAGCGATGCAATGGGATATTTGGCGACCACGTTCAACTCTGCTGGGATTTCGATAGTCTTCAGGTCAGGCGCGGCGATGGCGTCTGAAGTGTAAACGATGCCTGCATCCGCTTCACCCAACTGGATTTTGGCGACGACCTGTTTGACATTATCCTCGTTTGAGACAACATTTGCCAAAACTTTGTTTTTGAAATCGGTTCCAAATAAGCCGTTCATTTTATCCAATGATTGACGCGCATAATTACCAACAGGTACTGCTTCTGCCGCCAATACCAGTTTGATTCCAGATTTGGCAAGATCTTCGAGTTTTGTTAAATCGGCAGGATTATTGGCTGGCAGAATAACAATGAGTTTATTCGTGAGGAAAATTCGCGGTGTTCCTTCTGCAACAAATTTGCCGGTGACCAGCGCATCCATTTCCTTGCCGCTGGCAGATGCGAACACATCGGCTGGAGCGCCTTCTTCGATCTGAGTCCGCAGCGCTTGCGAGCCGGCAAAATTTAATGTAATTGTTACGCCGGGATTTGCAGTCTCAAAGTTCTTACCGATCTCGGTAAATGCATCGGTAAGCGATGACGCCGCGAAGATTATCAATGTGCGTGGTTCGGGTGTGGAGGTTGGCGACTTGGTGGCAGGAACAGCCATCAGCGCGGGCGTGACCGTTGTTCCGCAAGCGGTCAAAAATAAAGCGAGAAGTAGAGTCAAGGATAAAAAGCATTTCATTGTTTTATGCTTATGAATCAATAATTTTGGTTTTGATATCCATCATCCATTCCTGGATGAGTTGCATCTGACGTAAACGGATGTCGAGGCTGAGTTGATTGAATTGTTGTTCGGGCGGAAGATTTGCAAGCAGAGTTTCAAGACGCTCAATGGTTAATTTGATTTCACTGCATTGCGTGTCATGGATCTGTGCGACTTTTTCAGGCATATAAATTTTGGCAAAATACAAACGAGTCAGGAATTCAAGCCGAATGGAACGCGAGTTGGCGCTGATGTCCTCCATCCATTCGTTAAAGCGCCGGCGTCCTTGCGCGGTGATTCGTAACATCTGACGCGCGGGAAGTTTTTCCTGCTCGACAACCTGTGCTTTGACATCCCCACGTTGTTCAAGTCGTTTCAAGATGGCGTAAGCCTGGCTTTGACTGATATGCCAGACATGACCCAGCTCAACGATGCAGCGCTGATGCAAGTCATAGCCATGACTCGGTCCCGCGATCAGGAATCCGAGCAATGCAAATTCGGGGGAAATATTACCTGTATGTTTATTTTCGTTCGTGGATATACTCACCGGATGAGTATATCCACGATATTGAAAAACGGCAAGGTTTATTTCTCAAATTAAAACTTCTCATTTCACGAAACATTGTCCTTAAATAAAAAATGGATGGTCTTGCGACCATCCATCAAAAACTAGAGACCTAAATCTGCGTCGGTTTTGCCGCCATCGGGGTTGAACAGCGGAATGCCGAATTTATCCACGCCGAACTGTCCCATCACTTTTTGGGTTTCGGGAGCAAGCATGAAATTGAGGAACGCCGTTGCGCCATCATAATTGACCTTGGGCCATTTATCCGGATTGACAGTGATGATGTGATACACGTTCAACAGGGATGGGTCGCCTTCAACCAACAGCGTCAATTGCAATTTGGCTTTGTTGGCGAGGTAGGTGCCGCGGTCGGTGAGAATGTACGCGCTCTTCTCGGATGCAATCGTCAACGAAGCGCCCATGCCTTGTCCAGTTTCAATGTACCATGCAGGCTTGGTTGTTGCGGGATCCAATTCAGCTTTTTTCCAGGTGCCAAGTTCCTTGCTGGATGTGCCAGATTTATCGGCGCGCGCCACAAAGGGAGATGCAGCCGCGGCAATGGCTTTGAAGGCATCTACCGGGGAAAGACCTTTGATCTTGGCTGGGTCCGCTTCAGGACCGACGACGATGTAATCGTTGTGGGCGATGAGGACTCGTTCCTTGCCGAAGCCATCTGCCATCAAGGTCTTCTCATCCGCTGGCGAATGGACGAACAGGACATCGGCGTTGCCTTCGCGTCCCATTTGTATGGCGGCGCCCGAACCAACCGCCACGGTCTTGACCTTGTAACCGGTCTGCGCTTCGAAGAGCGGAATCAGCACATCAAGCAGACCAGAGTCTTGAACGGATGTTGTTGTCGCGAGGATCAAGTCAGGGTTGGCGGGAGCGGGCACGGCAGTCGGCGCGGCGGTGGGCGCTTCAGTGGCGGTCGGGGCTTCGGTCACGGGAGCAGGCGTCGGCGTCGCAGCTGAACCGCAGGCTGATAGAAAAATCGCCAGAATCAGTCCGAGAGTCAATAAAATATTACGAGCTGTGTGTTTCATTTTTCTTTACCTCATTGAGTGGATTTTGGTGAAATACAGTAGATGCCAAACACGATCAACGCGTCCGGTAATCCACCGATCATTCCGAATTAAATTAGAGTGGAATTTGTTCGCCGCTATGAGTTGGGCTATAACCTGTCAGCGATGCAAGTTCCTTGCGGAAAACCGCGGTCTGCAGATAATCAAGCATGGGTGTGAGATTTTTTTTCTGTTCACGCGGTAGGACTAAATCATAACGTTCTTCAAAAAGCGGAAGGAAATCGAGTCCGTGCTGATAGGCAGCGGCTTGCAGACCGAGCGAGACATCCGCTTTACCAGCCGCGATCAACGACGCGGCTTCGCTGTGCGTTTTGACAACACGCTCATAACCGTTAACCTTTGCAGATGAAATATTAAGCCGCTTGAGTTCTTTATCCAACCAGAGACGCGTGCCTGAACCTGCGTTGCGGTTTACAAAGCGGATGTTTGTACGCACTATATCGGCAATCTTTTTGATTCCTTTGGGATTGCCTGCCGCGAGTATGAGTCCTTGTGTGCGATTGGCAAGCGTGATAACTTCCATTTGGCGGTCGGGGAAGAAATGACGAATATAAGGTGTGTTGTATTCGCCGTTTTCATCGAGCAAATGCGAGCCTGAAATTTGACATAAGCCCTGGCGAAGATTCACCAGTCCATCCAACGAACCGACGGGCAGATTCAGCAAGGTCACATGTTTTGCCAAATATTCGGCAATGCCTTCGATGGCAAGGTCATGACTGCCTGAAAAGATGACGACGGGCTTCTTTGTTTTCGGAAGAATGATTTCCTGCAAAAGCAAAGCGCTGGCTTTGGCGCGATAAAATTTTTCCGTCACAGCGCCGGTATTGCGGACTTCGACTAGTTCGATCAGGTTGGCGGATTCAAGCGTCTTGATGTGGTGACGAATCCATGCCGGGGACTGCTTCAAGGTCCGCGCGAGATGCGTGAGCGTGGCAGGGGAATCCATCAACAGGCGCAGAATATCCATGCGGCGCGAGTCTGCCAGCAGTTTAATTTGATCAAAAGTTTGAATGGATTCGATTTGTTTCATTGCAATTAAGGAAAAACTTAATCGTAAGTCTAAATGCAAATCAAATGCGTGTCAAGTGAAATTGGTCAAAATTGGTATTACAAGATTATCTGATTACGGTCCGAATTTGTTCCCTCATATAAAGTTGGACGTAATAATAACCGCCTGCATTTTTGCCTGATGAGCCGGAGCCTTTCCACCCGCCAAATGGTTGATAGCCTGGCCATGAACCGGTGGTGGCTCCCTGTGGACGATTGGCAACTGTAACGCCAGCTTCGATATGATCAAAGAACCAATCAATTTCATCTTCACTGCCATAAAAGCCGGCAGTCAAACCATAATCCACATTGTTGGCATACTTCATCGCGTCTTCGAGATTTTTGACTTTTGCAAGCGTGGTGATGGGAAGGAACATTTCTTCCTTCCATAACCGATGAGACAATGGCACATCGGTGACAAAAGTTGGGGCGCAATAATAGCCTTTGCCCAAGTCGCCATCGGTCAGTATCTTTCCGCCGGTCAGGAATTTCCCAGCTTGTCCCAATTCGGCGCAAAGATTCTGATAGTCCTGATAGGATGACTGGTTGATTACCGGACCAAGAAAGTTTTGACGCGCGGTTGGGTCGCCAATAGCAAGTTTTTCGGTTGCGTCCTTTAACTTGCCGAGTAATTCTTCATAGACAGGTTCTTCGATAAATACGCGTGAAGCGGCGGAACATTTTTGTCCTTGAAGCCCAAATGACGATCGAACTATACCCGCGGTGGCACGCTCAAGGTCGGCATGACGCGAAACGATAACCGGATTCTTACCGCCCAATTCAAGAATCGCCGGACGGATCCATTTGCCATTGGCAAAATCCCGAAACATTTTCATGCCCACTTCAAAAGAACCAGTGAAGGTCACGCCATTCACTTCCGGGCTGTTGACTAACGCCGCGCCAAGAGTGCGACCAGGACCGGTGACGAAGTTAACCACGCCATCAGGAAGACCTGCATCGCGGAAACAGTCAGCCAACATGCGGACGATAAATGGCGTATCGGTGGCAGGTTTCATTACAAGGGTATTACCCGCCGCCAGCGCCGCGCCTGCCGGTCCACCGGTGAGGGCGAATGGAAAGTTGAATGGGCTGACGACCAGCCATACGCCATAAGGACGCAGGACAGATATATTGGTCGCGTCATGGTTTGGTAGCGGGTCCTTGCCCATCGGCTTGATAAATCCATTGTTCTGCTCCATCATGGCGCAAGAGTAACGGATGAGATCGGCGGTCTCGGCTACATCGCCGAGAGACTCCATGCGATTCTTGCCAACTTCCATTGCCATGATCGCGCCAAGTTCATACAGGCGCTCATCAATCAGATCCGCAACTTTTCGCAACAACCGTAAACGTTCCTGCCAGGGAGTGTGACTCCATAACGGGGACGCCTTGCGCGCGGCTTCAAGCGCCATCTGGGCATGCTTCTCGTTTCCTTTTTGCATGACAGCCAAGACAACGCTTGTATTGATTGGCGTATGATCTTCAAATTTTTCTTCGGCTTTGATATCTTTGCCATTAATGAACATGGCATATTCTTTTCCGAGCTTGCTGTTTATTTCTTTCAGCGCCTTATCAAAGCCTGTATGTAATTCTTCGGGCGGATTGAACATGGTTGCATACGTGAGTTTGAAGTCAGTCATTTTTACCTCGAATGTTTTATGAGATGATAAGAATTAGCCGTCAAATTGCTAATCCGACAAATTACTTGTTAATTTTGGTTTGAGTCCCACCATATTCGCGAAAAATCCCTGGATCGTTTTCATATCGCCTTCCATATTTTCTGTGGGATTAAATATTTGTCCAACCCTCAGCGCTTTTCTGGAGCCGTCAACGACTACCAGTACAATTGGAATCCCCGCGTTTCTGGCGATGTGATAAAAACCGCTCTTCCACTCACGGACTTGATAACGCGTACCTTCGGGCGCGATCGTCAAAATAAAGCGGTCTGATTCCTTGCATAACTGTACCATTTGCTCCACCAATCCCTGGGATTTAGTGCGGTCTACCGGAAAACCTCCGCACCAATAGAAGAACCATCCAAACGGACCGCGGAATAATTCCGCTTTACCCATATAATGGACATTTGCGCGCAAGACAAACACCACTGCAAGGAATATCAAAAAATCCCAGTTGGATGTATGCGGCGCGCCGATCAAAACAAACTTCGGCAGATCTGGCAATTGTCCTTCCACTTTCCAGCCGAAAAGCCACAAAAAGAATCTGGCAAGGTAATGAAAAATCCCGCTAAGAATTGGTGTGTTAAAAATGGTGGTCTTCAATTTGTCAACTCCGTATTTAATCTTTGTCCAAATTTTACTCTGATTTATCCAGACAATTCCAGCCGTGTTCCGAGTAAAATAGGGATATGTCTGTGAAATCAACTTTACGTTCTGCAATCTACCAGACCGAAAAACTTGCCCAGCGCGCCCGCTTTGCATCCATATCCGCGCCGCAGGATGGCTGGCCCACCCTGCTCAGCATTTCCTTCCCGAAAAGCGGCACACACCTGCTCGATCAGATTTTGCTTGGCTTTGCAAAGGTCGCGCCGTTCTCTCGTCGTTTACATTCCTTCTTCGCGGGCTACGACGGCGCGTCCGGTCGTAAACGTTCTCTTAAAGAAACACTTATATGGGTCGATTCGCTTCGCGCATTGGATATCGCTTCCGCGCATCTTTTCGCCTGGGATGAAGTCGTCAGCCGCGTCTGTTCGCCTGCGTTCATTCCCTATTTTATTTTCCGCGACCCGCGCGATGTGGTTGTCTCGCATGTTTTCTATGTCACCGACATGGAAGCGCGCCACGTTCATCACGATTATTATCAATCGCTTCCTGATTTCAACGCGCGGCTCACCGTCAGCATTTTGGGCAGACCTGATACGAATATCGAATTTTCGAATATCGCTGACCGCTTCACACCTTACATCAACTGGATGGATCAACCCGAAGCGCTGGCGATTCATTTTGAGGATTTGATCGAGGACCGCGCCGCGGCGTTAAACCGTATCATTGACCATTTCCTGCGGCGAGTTACGCTTCACACGCCCCGACAGTTGATCCTCGAATCCCTTGAGTCATCCATCAATCCGAAAAAATCCCCAACCTTCCGCTCCGGCAAAACCGGCGAATGGAAAAAATATTTCACCGATGAACATAAAAAAATATTTAAAGATGTCGCCGGAGATTTGTTGATTAAACTCGGTTATGAAAAGGATGATAATTGGTAGATTGGTAAATTCGCAGGTTGGTAGATTGGTCAGCCCAATTTACCAACTCATCAACCTACCAATTCCCAACTTGCCAATTCACCAACCATGAACTGTTCCATCGTTATCCGCGCGTACAACGAAGAAAAACACATCGGACGTTTGCTTGAGGGAATCAAACATCAAACGCTCAAAGATGTGGAAATTATCCTCGTCGACTCAGGCTCAACCGATGAGACCATTTCCGTTGCCGAATCTTTCGGCGCGCGGATTGTTCGAATCCATCCCGAAGATTTCACTTTCGGACGGTCGCTCAACCTTGGGGTGTGCGCGGCGACGCGTGAATTTATCGTCATTGCCAGCGCGCATGTTTATCCGGTCTATCCCGATTGGCTGGAGTCGTTATTGATTCCATTTGAAGATGAAAGCGTCGCATTGACTTATGGAAAACAACGTACGCCTGACTCTGCCAAATTTTCTGAGGGACAAATTTTTTATCAGTGGTATCCCGATGTAAGCCAGCCGAAACAAGCCACCGCGTTTTGCAATAATGCCAATGCCGCCATACGAAAAAGTTTATGGGAGAAAAATCCCTATGACGAATCGTTGACTGGATTGGAAGATTTGGCGTGGGCAAAATGGGCAAAGGAACAAGGTTTTGCCATTTCGTATGTGGCGGAAGCGGAAATTATCCACGCGCATAACGAGACGCCGCGCGGCATCTTCAACCGTTATCGCCGCGAAGCCATGGCGTTCAAACATATTCATCCTGAAGCGCATTTTAATTTATATGATTTTTTCCGCCTGATTACCACAAATATATTAAGCGACCTGTGGCACGCCGCGCGTGAACGCGTGTTATGGAAAAACATCGCTTCGATCTTTTGGTTCCGCTATATGCAATTTCGCGGAACGCAGATGGGTTACCGCGACTCAAGTCTGGTCACGCCACAATTACGCGAGACGTTTTATTACGCGCGCGAAAGAAAGAAGAAAGATGGGGCAAAGAGGGATGTCGAGCCGATAAAATATAAGAAATAAAGAAATTGAATATTATCCAAAATAACCCAGCGCCAGCCTGAGCCGTTCGCCGGTATCTTGAGGCGCGTCTTTGGGCAGGGACTGTATCGCGGCTTGCGCTTCGACAACCGAATAACCCAGCGAAGTCAACGCGGCGAGGACTTCAGAATCCACATCAGACATGGCGGCTACTCGCGCCAGCGCGTCCATGGGCTTGAGTTTATCTTTCAAATGCAAGGCGATTTTTTGCGCGGTCTTTTTTCCAACCCCGGGCACGCGCGAAAGAATATCGGCTTCGTCGGCGAATACTGCATGTTGTACGGCATCCAGCGTCAACGTGGATAAGACCGAGAGCGCCACTTTAGGTCCGACTTTATCCACGCCGAGGAGCATGTTGAAGAGTTCGCGGTCGGCTTGTGATTCGAATCCGTAAAGCGTTAACGCATCTTCGCGGACGATGAGATGGGTGAAAAGAAAAGCCGTCTCGCCGACTTTTACACGTCCGCGTAATGGCGCCGGGACAAAGACGCGCAATCCCACGCCACCGATTTCAACAACGAGGGCATTATCTTCGATTTGAGAAATTTCTCCGCTTAAGGTTGCTATCATGATTCTAATTATATGTCATTGCGAGTAAAACCAAAGCGCCATTTTTTGTGGTTTTACTCGCGTGACGAATACCTACGGGCGTTTATCCAGCGTGACTGTGATATCCGTTTGCTGACCGCCGCGCAGAACAGTTAAGACAACCGAGTCGCCGGGGGATTTGTTCGTGACCAGATATGAAATCAAATCATCATAAACACGTACAGGGTGACTATCAATTGCAACGATCAGATCGCCGCCCGCAAATAAACCGGGGATATTGGTGCTTTGCTTGCCGGCTTTTAGACCCGCTTTTTCCGCGGGTCCGCCAGCGTTCACGCTAGTTACATACACGCCGGTGAAAGTCTTCAAACCTAGCGCTTCGATCTGAGGCAGGCTTAGGTCGGATGAAGAAATGCCTAAATATGGATAATCATATTTTCCATCGCTGATTAACACAGGTACAACGCGCTTGACGATATTAATCGAAATTGCGAAACCTATTCCCGAATTTACCGGATCGCCCGAATTTGTAAAGCTCGTCGTGCGGATGGCGCGATTAATTCCGATGACCTCGCCCGCTTTATTAAAGAGCGGACCGCCTGAATTGCCAGGGTTGATCGCCGCGTCGGTTTGGATAATATCGCCCGCGGTAAAGTTGCCGCCTGTGGGCGAATTGTGTTCCGAAGACAATGTGCGTCCAAGCGCGGAAATAATGCCAACCGTCATGGTTCCATTCAATCCAAATGGATTTCCGATTGCGATCACGGTCTGCCCCACTTTGAGAATATTCGAATCGCCAAGTGCAACGGGATGAAGTTCATCAGCCGGCGCGTTGACTTTGATAACGGCAATATCCGAATCCAGGTCGGTGCCGATCACAGTTCCATAGGTTTTGTAACCAGACATAAAGTCCACTTCGACGCGGCTCGCTCCCTGCACTACATGATAATTCGTCACAATATGTCCGAGTCCATCGTAAACAAAACCTGAGCCTAATGAGCCGGATCCATCCGCGGCGTTTGCTTGAATAGCCACGATGCCCGGTGTGACCGCGTCATAAAGAGAAACCAGCGCATCCTGCTCAACTGCCGGATTGGCGCTTGCCAGTGATGTCGGTTGATTTGCGGAAATAACCGCCGGCGTAACGATTGCCGGAATTGGCGTCGCCGCGCCGGGTATCTGACAGGCTAGAATGGATAACATCAATACCACTAAAACTGCCGAGATTTTTTTTGTCATGCTTGCTCCTATATAGTAGATGGTGTTTCTTAAATCGTTTCAGCCTTCTTAATCTTTACGCTGCAAATCTTTTTGTACACGGATTTTTTTAAGATTTATCCGTGAGAATCCGCGTAATCCATGTACAGACTCTTCAGGCGCTTTTCTAAAATTTTATTCTTGAAGCTTCTTCCAACAGCTCACGCTGTTTGGTAGACAAATACTTCGGGATTTGCACTTTCAATTTCACATAAAGATCGCCTTTGGCTTTCGCATCTTTTAAATGCGGCATACCGCGCCCTGCCAAACGAAAGACCTGCTCAGGTTGTGTACCGGCAGGAATGTTCAACTTGATCTTGCCGCCCAAAGTTTCCACATCCGCATCGCCGCCCAAAACCGCGGTAAAAACGTTAACGGTAGCTGTGGTATGAATATCATAACCGTCGCGTTCATAACGTTCATCATCGCGCACATCAATTATCAGATATAGATCAAGACCCTGCGGACCCGCGCCTGCCACGCGGACTTTGGAACCGGTCTTTACTCCCGCCGGAATATTTACTTGTATCTTTCGTTTCTCCGTCTGGAGTTGGCGCGATGTCCCGTTATAAGCCTCTTCGAGGCTGATCTGCACCTGCTGTTGATAACCCTGTGACTGCGGATTTGTACGCGCTCCCGCGCCGCTCATGCCAAAGATTGTACTAAAGAAATCTGAAAAACCGCCGCCACTGCCGCCAAATAAATCTTCGATGTCGCTGTAATCCACGCGCGTACCACCGCCGCGCCCGCGTCCTGCGAAATCATCCCAGTTAAAATTCCCGGGCTGACCGTTCGTCTGCCAGCGCGAATAAGAATCGCCCAAACGGTCATAATGGGCGCGCTTCTTCTCATCACTGAGTACCTGATAAGCCTCATTGATTTCCTTAAAGCGTTCTTCCGCCTGTTTATTGCCGGGGTTTTTATCGGGGTGAAACTGCACAGCCAGTTTTCGATAGGCTTTGCGAATCTCACTTTCACTGGCGCCGCGCGCCACGCCAAGAATTTTATAGTAGTCTTTGTAATCCATAGTATATAATTGTATAGCGCTCTGTTCAAGCAAAGTCAAGCGTCCAAAAGTTCATCTAATGCAACTCTAACCTCAATATTCATCTCGATTTAATCCAAGGAAAGAAAAATGAAGTCTATCTGTGTTTTTTGTGGATCGTCAGACTCGGTTCACGCGGACTATATAGCTGGCGCGCGTCAAATGGGCAGAACTCTGGCTGAAAGAGGCATCCGTTTAATTTACGGCGGTGGCAAAACCGGTTTAATGGGAGCAGTTGCAGACGGCGCGTTGGAAGCGGGCGGCGAAGTCATCGGCGTGATTATCCCATCCATGAATACTCCCGCGATGGCGCATACCGGCTTGACGCGCATGGACGTTTCGATTCACATGCACGCGCGCAAAGCGCGTATGCACGAACTCGCCGAAGGTTACATTGCCATGCCCGGCGGTTACGGCACATTTGATGAACTTTTTGAAGCCATTACCTGGGCGCAGACCGGCGCGCACGAAAAGCCGGTTGGCTTGTTGAATCTGCGCGGCTACTTCAAGCCCTTGCTTGCCGCCTTGGACCACGCCGTGAGCGAAGGCTTTATCTTCCCCGAACACCGCGATGGGTTGTGCTGCGACTCTGACGCTAATAAATTATTGGATGCGCTGGTCGCGTACAAACATCCGCACGCGGCAGTCAAGAGATGGATGAAGGAAGATTGAGTCTTAAAATTTCCAAACTTTAGATAAAACTAAAACTCCGAGATTTCGCGCAAGCGTCTCGGAGTTTTTCGTTAAGATAGCTATCTTTTAGCTATATAAGGTTTATTATTTTCGCGTGGGACGCGCCAGCAGTTCGGCTAGCTTTTGTGTGCCTTCCACGCTTGCCACTGCGATGATCTCGTCATTTTCCTGCAATATGCTTTCGCCGCGCGGCAGGGTCATTTTTCCGTCGCGAATAATTGCCGCGATCACGCAATGCTCAATCAATCCCAAATCTTTAATCTCAATGCCAATTACCTTTGCATTGGCAGGCACTTTCTCTTCCACCACCGAATAGCGTCCGCGGCGGATCTTGAAAAGGGTCATCATATCGCCAAGCGACATTTCTTCCTGAATTAAATGCGCCAGCACATCGGCTTGATTCAAAGCGATATCCACGTGAAATTTTTCGTTGAATAACCAGGCATTATTCGGATTGTTAATACGCGCGATCGTGCGCGGCACGCCAAACATTGTCTTGGCAAGGAAGCACAAGACCAGATTGTTCGTATCGCTGGTGGTGACGGCGGCAAGCGCTTGCGCCTCACGGATCCCCGCTTGTTCAAGCGCGCTTGGGTCAATTGCATTGCCTTCATAGATCACTTCTGTCGGCAAGTCTTGATGCAAATGCGACAATATGTCGCGGCGATTTTCAATGATCCGCACTTTGTGTTTTTCATTAAGTAATAAATTGGCAAGGCGCGCGCCTGTGCGCCCGCCGCCGGCAATTAATACAAACATATTACGCCTCCGCCTTTTTAGTAAGACGCGCCGTCAACGCGCCAATACCGTCAAACGTTGTGCTGACGCTAAGCATATCGCCCGCTTGCAATTTTACATCCGCATCAGGCAGGGATGAACGACCTGCTCTCGTAAAAGCGACCGGGTAACACTGCTTGAGCGGCTTGAACAATTCGCCAAGCGTATGTCCATCCCATGCTTCAGGGATGAGCGCCTCGTATACTTCCACTTCTCCATTTCCCGCGGAGTACACCATGTGTTGAGTTGGATTCATCAATAATTCTTCCACACGCTGAGCGCCCCATGAAGTAGAACTGACGGTTTGCAAGCCAAACGCTTCGATCACCACGCGCAGGTTTGGATCGTAATTACGCACCACTACCACAGGCACGTGATAAAAGACATGCGCGATATGAGCGACTACCGCATTCAAAGAGTCCGAATTTGTAACGGCGGCTAGACCATCCGCTTCCTTTATGCCTGCGCGCTCCATGATGGTTTCTGTCAAGCCTTCGCCTTCGAGCGTCCTGCCGCGAAAGTCAGGAGGCAGGCGATTAAATGTCTCTTGACTGTTATCTACAACTACAACTTGATGTCCGCTTTTGAATAGACGATACGCCAGTTCTGCGCCGACACGTCCGCATCCAACAACAATGAAATTCATGGTTCTACTCCTAGTGTATATGACCGTCTTCAACGTGATAAGGTATGTCAGTTACGACAACCCCATGTTTGCTCAACAACTCAACTTCCGCGTCGCGCGTCTTAACGAAACAATTAAGAAATTTGATAAGGCACGTCGGTAATCACTACGCCCGACTTGGAAAGCAGTTCTTTCCGAAGCAGGTCCGCAGTTTGCATGTGAAGCGCGTTATATATACGTTTTGACGGAACGAATTGAGGCACAACGATGGTGATCGTCTCGTTTTGCTGTCGGCTGGCAATGATCTCTTCGATGTAGCCAAGCAAAGGTTCCAGAAAGAGGCGATACGGAGAAGCGACAATCACCAGGCGCGTACCTTTGCCCCATGTCCCCCATTTCTTCTGTACTTTTTCAGTTTCTTCCGGTTCAGTAGAAACATGGACAACTGTTATGTCATCAGACAACATGCGCGCGTAACGTAACGCGGCTAGTGTCCCTTGATGAACATTGCTGATCGGAATAATCACACGATGACGTCCCATATAAGGCGGCGGCTCGCCATAATTTTCAAGTGAAAGGCGGTTTGCCATCATGTAATAATGCCTGTGGATAATGAGGAAAATCGCAACAAGCATCGGGATCAGGATTAATACGACCCAGGCGCCTTCGGTAAATTTAGTCACGGCGAAAATCAGCATTACCATACCAGTAGCAAGCGAGCCTATGCCATTAACGATCATCTTGAAAAACCAGCGCGGATCATGATGCAGAGTAGAACCGCGTTCGATAAGTTCTGTGCCGTGTTTTAAACGGCCGATCTTCCACCAACGATGAGACATGCCCGCCTGAGATAATGTAAATGAGAGGAACACGCCAATGGCATAGAGCGGGATCAATCCAGAAACACTGGCATTGAACAACAAAATCAACCCGGATGCGATCAGAGCCAGCGAAACAATACCGTAGGAATAAACCAAACGGCTTCCCTTGAAAGCTAGTTGACGAGGTAAAAATCCATCTATTGCGACAAGAGCACTGAGGCGGGGAAAATCTGCAAAGGCTGTATTCGCCGCCATCACAAGGATGAGCGTAGTGCCGAGAAGGGTAGCCACATAAATAACATTTCGCCCCTCATAGACTGTACGCGCCAGTTGCGAAATGACCGTCTCCGCTTCCGATGGTACCGCGCCGATTCGTACAGCCAGGAAGGTGATGCCAAGCAATAGAGTCCCCAAAATACCGGACATCCAGATCAATGTAATACCTGCATTTTTACTGCGCGGTTCCTTGAAAGCCATAATCCCATTCGAGATAGCTTCCACGCCAGTCAGGGAGGTTGTCCCATTTGAGAATGCCCGTAAAATCAAAAATAATGTGATCGGATGCAATACGTTCACTTCAAAATGCGGCGGATCAATAACCACGCCCAATGAGCCGGTTGCATAGCGGAACAGACCAATGCCTGTTGTTACAAACATCATTACAAGAAAGAAATAAGTTGGGATGGCGAATGTGGCACCAGACTCTTTAACCCCGCGCAGGTTAATCAACATAATGAACATCACAAGGGCAACCGCTATGACAGCGCGGTACTCAAAGAGAACAGGATAAGCGGATACGATTTGCGCCACACCCGACGATACCGAAACTGATACCGTTAAAATATAATCGGTCAACAGCGAAGCTCCGGCAACGAGCGAAGGTATCTCGCCCAGATTATCACGCGAGACAATGTATGCCCCGCCGCCGCCGGGATAAGCATGAATCGTCTGTTCATAAGAAAGAGTCAAAATAACAAGCAGAACAACAATTGCCATCGCCAGAGGAAATGCGTAGCCCAGGGCTTGTGTCCCGGCTACAGCCAGAATCGTCAACATCTCCTGTGGACCATAGGCTACAGATGACATCGCATCTGACGAAAAAACAGCCAGCCCGATGGCTTTGCCAATCGTCTGGTGCGGCGCGTCGGCTGTCGCGAGCGGACGTCCAATAAGATAATGGCTGATATTTTTCAGCGGCTCATATTCGGTCTCTCGATGAATAAAGGGCGTGGGTTGGTTATCTTTAGGATTTATCATGGTATCAAAGATATCGCTTTTTAGAAGAGTTGCCGGCAATTCTCAATATGAACAATGTCATAATGAGAATTACTGAGGCGAGCGGATTATAGCTGGCTTCCTTCTTTATGGAATTAAGATTCTTTCGTCTGTGTTAGTGGGATTTGTAAATGGAATATACTGCCCATGCCCAGTTTACTTTCCACCCAGACCTTGCCGCCATGCCGTTCCGCGATCGAATGGACAATTGCCAGTCCAAGCCCGGTGCCATGCTGGGCGCGCGCTTCGCGTTGGGAGCCGCGATAGAATTTCTCAAATAGTCTGGGGAGATCGTCAGGTAAGATGCCAATGCCGGTATCCGCAATGGAAAAGACCAGCGAATTGTCCACCGTGCCGGCGTTAATCGTCACACTGCCGCCTTCGGGCGTATATTTCAACGCGTTTTCGACGAGGTTATAAACGGCTTGATGCAGAAGAGCCTGATCTGCTTGAATGACGTTCGGCATGTCTTTGGGCAATTCAACATTCAAAGCGATATTCTTTTGCATGGCTTGTAACTGCAATGTGCTGGTCACGCGCTCAAGAATATCAAGTATCGAAACATTCTCAACCTGCAACCCGACACCGACTTCAATGCGTCCCAGGTCCAGCAGATTATTCACCAGCCGCGACATGTTCTCCACGCCAATAATAATTTTCCTGACATAACCCTGTTGCTGTTCGTTTATCTCGCCGACCATTTCGAGCATGGTTGCATAACCGCGCATCAGCGTAAGCGGCGAACGCAAATCATGACTGACCGTCGCAACAAAATCAGACTTCATCGTATCCAACTCTTTGAAGTGTGTAATATCACGCAGGATGCACACGCGTCCGATGGAATATCCCTCCACTACGACGGAAGACGCCGTAGCAAAATATGTCCGCCCGTCGGGAAGGACCAGTTCAGCGGATTGTTTTTCCTGTGAAGAACTCTGCAGCAATTCAAGCAGGGCTTTTTGCTTGACAATTTTTTCAGTGGAATGTTCGCCTTGAGTCGCCGGAGCGCCTAATGCCTGATTGGCGGCGCGGTTAGCCAGCAATAAGCGATTGCGCGAGTCGGTCACTAAAACGGGATCAGGCGTGGAGTTGAGGATCGCTTCCAGTTGACGGCGAGCCGCTTCAACGTTCAGGAAGAGGCGGGCGTTTGCCACCGCTAAAGCGGCTTGACCAGCCAACGTCGTCACGAAACGGATATCCGATTCTGTAAATACATGCGGCGACTCAAAGCCTGCCCATACCACGCCATAATAACGTTTCTCATGGCGCAAAGCGACTGCCAGTAAAGCCTGCGGCTGTGCCTGATTTTGATCAAGCGTAAACTCACGCGTGCGCGTCATGTTCGGAATGACGGTCTGTTCCTGCTTCTGCGCCAGCGCGAGGATTTGATCGTCAAGATGAGCATAAATATCGCCCGCCGGGCTGGATGCAAAACGAGACGGTAATTCAATTGGCGTATCCGGCAAAATGGACGGCGAGAGGACCACGCGCACAGAACTCGCGCCAATGGACTGGATCGCTTCCAGCACCGGTTGAACGGCATCCTGCATTTCAAGGCTGGATGCCACGCGCTGACTGACATGCAATAAACGATTTAATTCTTCGAGCCGCGACTGCAAGCTGGCGCGCATTTGTTCGAAGGCGCGGCGTAATTGCCCGACTTCATCCACGCCTTCCACTTGAAGCGGATGATCGAGTTTGCCTTGCGCGATACGACCGGCTTCCACTGCAAGCGTTTGTAGAGATCGCGTCACCACGCGCAGACCCACTCGCAAAGAGATCAACGCCAACAGCGCCAGCAGAATGATCATGATGGAAAGCGGCATGGCAATATTCAATGCCAGTTGTTGTGCCTGTTGCGCGGGGATCGTGAGTACAACCGCCCAGGGTCGTCCTAGAACCGGTTGATAGTAGACCATTTGCCGGGTACCGTCTGATGCGGTGTCGTTAAAGAAACGGGCATTCGCTCCGGATTCCACATCAAAGGACGCGGGAGCTTGTCCGCTTTCCGAAAAGTAATAGATAATGCGTCCATTTTCATCGAGCAAAATTCCAGCGCCGGATAAATCTTTAATGCTTTTCAGACTCGTGATTAATGGCTGCGTCAACGGATTTGTTTCCAATGTAGTGCGACCGATCAATATGCGCCGCACCTGACCCGAACCATCCAGAATCGCCACCATAAAAGATGTGCGCGCCAATCCATCCGCTTGAAGCGGAGGAATGGAATAAATTTGAGTCAATACGCCGCTGGATGCAAGCATAAGTCCGGTGCGTTCTTCCGCGTAAAGCGCGAATTTCTTGCGTTCAGATTCGGGATAACCTGCCAGTAAATCGGTTGATTGGACATCAATGACAAAGAGCTGATCGAAATATGGCACCATCTGGATACGTTGTCCAATAATGGATGAAAGTTCAGGGTCTGTGGCTTCGAGCAGGCGCGGATCTGAGGCTAACTGCACCGCGAGATTCTGTCCGGTTTCCAAAAAGAATGGCACGCTCTGCGCGGCGGATGCGGCTGTGCTTGAGAGTCGTTTTTCCAACATTTGGCGCGCGGCGCGTCCAGCCACCACCCAATCGCCGATCAGCAAGGTCAATAAGAGCAACGAAATGAAAGTACCAGTTCCGATCAGGAATCGGACTTCCAAACTTTTTTCGGCAGGCGAAGGTTGAAGCGGTTGTTTACTTCCCCAGGCGGCGGGAAAAGCTAACACAATGATCTGTGCGACCAAGCCCGCGATCATTATCTCTCCCGCGAAACTAAGCGTGGCAACCAAAGAACTTGTCAAAGCAAAATCAAGGCGCGCCTCAGGCGGAATATCCGCTTTGATCGAGAGGAACGTGCCGATAATATAAAGAAGCGTATGCAGGGGAATCAACGCCAACGCGCCGACGAATGGCTGGCGCACCACACGATAAGTCATTGTGCGGAAATTCTGGCGAACATTGACAGAGAATAGCACACCCAATAACGCGTATTCAAGCGCGGTAAAGAATTGGAATGAATCCCATGCGCCGCGTAATATTCCACCCAGCAAACCAACTACAGCCGCGCCGATAGGTCCTAGAAAACCGCCTGCAAGAATCCACGGAATTGCGGAAAATATCATTAATGCTGAACCGGGTGAAAGCGTGGATGGCACACCGGGAATCGGCAAAGCCGAGCCGCTGGAAAAACGCAAACCGATAAATAAACTGGTGATTGGAGTCAGAACTAACAAAACGATGAAAATTCCCCACGAACTTCCTTCCCATGCTGGTTGTAAAATCCGCCAGTAGTACAAGCTGTAAATTAGCGCGCCCAACAAACAAAACCACACCACCCATCCCACAGGCGTGGGCATGGATGGAAATGCCATGCTGGTTAGAAGCGTAAAAATAAAACTCATACCGGAATCTTCGACAAATTATAGCCTGAAACGCTATATTAAGATTTCCGAGTTCTTTGCGAAGCGCCCGGGTAATGAATTCGGAAGTCTTGATTTACGGGAATATCGCTGAACTTGCATAAGCCCCTTGATATTCGGGAGGCAATAAACCCGCGATGTGACTCATTATCAAGTCTGCATACTGCTGGCGAGCCTCGCGCCGAGCCGCGCCTTTTTCGGTTATTGGCGGAAAATGAATCGGCTTGCCAATGCGAATTTCAAGTTCGGGTTTTTCGCCGCGTTTGGCGCGCTGCCAAAAATCATCAGTTGTTCCAACAATGCCAACCGGCACGACCGGCACATTTGCGCGTTCAATAATATAACCCACACCGGGCTTCGCGTAGCGCATGGCAGTCTCATGCGAACGCCCGCCTTCCGGCGCAATCACAAGCGGACGACCAGACTTTAATATATCCATTATTGTTTCCAACAACACACGATCATAATCGCCGCGATGCACCGGAATGACGCCATATAATTTCAAGAGCAAGCCTTGTCCCTTTTTCTCAAACACATTCGCCGCGCCGATCACTTCCGCAGTCTCAAGCCAAAAAGAAACCAACAGCGGTGGGTCGAAAATCGAAACATGATTCATCGCAATTACATACGCTTGCTTGAGCGGCACATTCTCAGCGCCGCTTACCTTGACGCGTCCCAACACATGAAAGATCGCGCGGAATATTGAACGGATGATCGGGCGTATCAATTGTACGCGCATCGGAACGCGATATTCACCGTTCATTTGCATAACTTCATCACGCGCGCGAAGACTTCATCTATGGATAATTTATCGGAATCAAGGATGACCGCGTCATCGGCGGGCTTCAACGGAGCGACCGCGCGCGTGGAATCAATCTCGTCTCTCGCGCGGACTTTGGAGAGGATCTCGTTATATTCGGCTTTTTCGTTCCTCGCGACGATCTCGTGATAACGCCGCGTGGCGCGTTCTTCCGCGGACGCATCCAGATAAATTTTCAAATCCGCTTCGGGTAAAACGACAGTTCCTATATCGCGCCCCACCATCACAATTTTGCCGCGCAGACCGATCTTGCGTTGTTGCGCGGATAATGCGCGGCGCACACCGGCATACGCGGATACAACCGATACATTCGCCTCTACTTCAGGACGGCGTATTTCCCAGGTGACGTCTTGTCCATCGGCTAACATGTCGCTGGTACGCCCATCTTTTTTTGATGCAGGATGAATATCAAGATTGGCTTCTTCTGCAAGTTTGGTCACCGCAGATTCATCGAGCAGGTCGAGTCCGCGTTGCAGAGCCAGCCACGCGACCGCGCGGTACATCACGCCGGTATCGAAGAAAGTGTAACCAAGCGCGTGCGCGAGTCGCAGTCCGATAGTGGATTTGCCGGATGCGGCAGGACCGTCTATGGCGATGATGGATGGGGATGATGAATGAGTCATTTTAACGGAGTCAAATCAAGGGGCGATAGGATGCGCCATATCCAAAAAGAGATCGGCGCGCGCCCATAAAATAATCGCATCAGAAGTTGCGGGCATTTGGCGAAGAGTTAACCAGCGAATCCAATCGTTGATAAGAGACGCGTCCCAGGATACCGTTTGATCCCAGGCGAAATCCTGACCGCGATAAGACGCCGCGAGACCCAAATCATTTTGTGACGGCGTAATCACCAAAGCAGGCGATGTTGAAATATCAAGGCTTTGTACCACCGTGACTTGATGCTCGCGCAAAAGCCATTCCAGCGCGGGAGATTGAACGCCGCTGATAATGACCGGCAGGATCGTTTTTTCTCCCGCGCTCCAATCGGAAAGATCGTTGACAGTCGCCAGCAAAAGATTGGCTTGCGCGGGACGTGTTTCGGGGGGCCAAAATTCCGGAGCATACGCGCCGCGCAAACCAGCCGCGCCAAACGTGGACGCGAGTGTGATAACGCCAAGTGAAATTGTTAATCCCCAAATTCCGCCGAGTTTGGCTGTGCGGACAGACCAACCCGCGGCGACCAGCAGAATGCTAAGAAATAATAGGATGAGCGCGCCGAAAAAAAGATAGATACGCATATTGGCTTGCAAGGATGGAACAGGAGTCCATGAAATGGAAGCAAGGTCAAGCCACGCGAAGACAAAGATGAAAACTGTCAGCGCGACCACGCCGCGAACTTCCACGCGTTCTTCGGGAAAGATTACGAGATGGCGCGCAAGTTCAATGGATGCAAGCGCAAGCAGAGGCGTGATCGCCCATATCAAGTCAGTGACCTGATGTGCGGGATAAAAAATCGCAAGCAGTAACGCGACCAACATCCAAATGCTCAAGCGCATCGCGCGGCGGCTTCCATGCCACCAAGCGCGGATGATACATACCAATCCAAGAAAAACGGCGAGCGGTTCATAGACGATCAATGATGCCAGAAGGCGCACGATGGGAATACCCGAAGGCTGAGCCCAGCCGCGCAAGTAAGCCGGAATGGAAGCTAACGCGGCGCTCAGTCCGTTTGGCGCGAGGAAGAAAAGTGTGCCGATAAGGATAAAAGTTGTGATGGCAGAGAAGAGAGTGTTGCGTAAAACGTGAGGCGTACTGGATGTAACGTAATTCGTCCCTTCGACTAAGCTCAGGGCAGGATTTCGTGACTCGTGCGTGTCGGATGCAAGTTCAAGTTCTTCGGCAAGTTGTTTTTTTTGTTCAATGAAATTTTGAAGCGCCCATGCTATCGCGAGACCGAGTAATCCCATCCAGATGGTTGGACCTGAGAGTAATGCCAGACCAACAAAGGAACCTGCCAAAGTTAATTTGTTGTCGCTCCAAAATCCCCATGCAAAAAGCAAAAATGTCACAGCAAGAATTGTACCTGTTGCATTGCGCGAGAGAGAGACAAGCGCGGGGTCAAGCGCGAGGAAGAAAGCAAAAATAACAGGCGCGCCAGATTTAAAACGCCCGCGAAACAGCAATGGGACAAAGACAAGGAAACTGCCTGCAAGCGCGGGGACGAGGCGCGCGAGAAAATTTGTCCCGCCGCCGTAGACGAAAAACAACGGCGCGGTCAATAGAATATACGCAGGCTGTGGACCCAGCGCGGGTTTGAGTCCCTGCGCGAGATGCAAGGCTTGCAACGCGGACGCGGCTTCCGAGTCCGCAAGTGGAAGCGCGCCAAGCTGCGCGAGTCTCAATCCGAGGGCGATAAGAAAAGCCAGCCCATACAGCCAGCTTTCGTATTTTTGGAGTTGTGAATTCATGCCGGTAATTTTACCCGCGTTTAAGCGTCAGTTGGAATCTAAAGTGATTGTTTTGAAATTGCAAAGATGGACAATAGATATTTTAATCAAGTTCAAGTGGTGTATAATTTTCTTATGCAAATCACTACTCGCGATCAGGTCATCACCAAAATCAAGGCCAATCGCCGCGCGCTCAAACGGTACGGCGTCAAGTCATTGGCTTTATTTGGCTCCACAGCCAGGGATAAAATGCAGAAACGAAGTGATATTGACGTTCTGGTTCAATTCGACAAATCCACTTGGGCGAATTACATCGGGCTGAAATTCTATCTGGAAGATTTACTCGGTCGTGAAGTGGATTTGGTCACACCCAGAGCAATCAAACCTGCCACAAAACCATCCATTGAAAGAGACCTGCTTTATGTCGTCTCGTAACCCCAAACTCTACATTCAGGATATTTTGCAAGCCTGCGATGATATTTCGAATTTCACACAAGCTATGGATTCAGTTGATGATTTACAAAACGACCGCCGCACATTTTTGGCAGTAATCCATTGCATTGAAATTATTGGTGAAGCAACGCGGCAGATGCCGAAGAGTTTCAAAGAAAAACACCCTGAAATTCTCTGGCGCGAAACAATTGGTTTACGAAATGTCATTGCCCATGAATACTTTGGGTTGGATAACGAGATCATTTGGGATGTGATTCAAACGCAAATCCCCGTGTTAGCCGAACAAATGAAAAAGGTCAATTTTGAATGAAAATGAACATCCGAGTTTGTAAAGACTCGGATGTTTTGAAATGTGGAGAATCGCATACCCATCTTCATCGAAGATGTAGAAAACTATATTGCGCTTGGCGAGATTTGCAAGACACCCCGCGGCATAAAGGGTGAGTATGCGGCGGATGAGTTTTAGAAACCCTACTCTTGTGCGGTAGAGAAAATATAATTAGGTATAATAAAATTCTGATTCAATCAACATATCTGTTGTCATAATTTTGGAAACCAATTGCCAATGTCCAAAACAAAAAAACTCCCGTTTAAAATATCTGCCAGAACCGCCCGTCTCATTGGACGTCAAAACTTTCCGAATTCGGAAGGCGCTGTTATTGAACTTGTAAAAAATAGCTACGATGCAGATGCGAGTATATGTATTATTGTTTTTGACAATCGGTATTCTCAAATACCTGAAAAAATAACCTCAGACGAATACAAAGGTTTTGTGGAAGAACAAAAACTTGTTGCAAAATATTATTTTTTGGACGAGACTCAAAAGGAGTATATTTTTAAAGAAATATCATCTAAGGTCGAAAAAGACCAAGAAAAAATTAAGCTCGAAAGAAATTCATTACAAGACTTCTTTCGTTTAAAAACCAAGATTTACATTATTGACAACGGCGAGGGGATGACAAACAAAATAATTGAAGATTACTGGATGACAATTGGTACAAATAATAAGGAAGTTGATATTTTCACAAAAAACAAAAGGGTTAAGACAGGCGCAAAAGGAATTGGCCGCTTTGCTCTTGACAAACTTGGAGACACGGCAGAAGTACTCACAAAGCCAAATTCAAAAGTTCATAGCGTGACGGCTCGTGATACTGCATTTATGTGGCAAGTTGACTGGGAGTCTTTCGACGGCGATACAAAGACTTTAGATGAGGTAGAAGCAGATTTGATTGATATTGCCGTGCCTAATTTTTCATCCGAGATTGAAGACGTATTGCCTCAATTTGCAAAGTCAATTGATGACTTGAGAATTAGTTCTTTCAAAACGGGGACTAAAATTGAAATAGGAAATTTGAGAGATATATGGGATGAATATTTAACCGGTAAGCTTTTTGCAAACCTTGAAGTTTTGATTCCGCCTCGTGAAGAGCGTGAGTTTGATATTTTTCTTTTTAGTACACTTAGCCCCAAAAAATATGGAAGAGTAGCGCCATCTATTTGCGATGACTATGACTACAAGTTAGAAGCTCACGTCGATATCAATGGCATTGTAAATATTACTGTTTACCGTAATGAATTTGACCTTAATTTATTCCAAGACGAATTTTTTGAGAAAGAAATACTAGAAGAAAAGAAATACACAAAATCAATATTTAAAAAAGGGAAATATTCAGTAAAGTTCAATATCGATGAATTAGTTCCAGGTTTAAAGGAAATTGATGAGAAAGGTGTTTTGTCTAGTATTGGTGAATTTGATGCTGTGTTTTATTTTATGAAAGCAACGGCAGGTAAAAATGACCGTGAAGTATTTTTATATAAAACATTTAGTTCTGCCGCACGAAAAGTGTGGCTCGATCAGTTTGGTGGAATAAAACTCTTCAGAGATAATTTTAGAGTTCGTCCATATGGTGAAGTAAAAAATGCAGCTTTTGATTGGTTACAACTTGGTGAGCGTGCCGCTCGAAGCCCTAATAGTATTGGCCAACAACGCTCAGAACCATGGAAAGTAAGGCCAAATCAAATATCTGGAATAATAAATATCACTAGAGTAGCTAATATAAGTTTCGAAGATACTTCTAGCCGATACGGCTTGCAGGAGAATACAACTTTTAGGTATTTCACTAAGATTATTATAGGAATACTGGAAGTTTTTGAAAGAGATCGAAGCGATGTAGGCAAAGCGTTACGAGCTTATTTTGACGAAACGCATAAAAATTTTGTTTCTGAAGATGAAGCAGATGATATAAAGGAACGTGTCAGGAAAAATAAATCAAAACAAGAAAAAACTCAGGCCGAAGCAGACTCTGAAAAACTTCTAGATTATACAGAAAACCTTGAAGAAAAGATTGAAGAACTCAAGAATGAGACTAGCCTTTTACGAATTCTTGCTAGTAATAGTCTTGTGATAGCTAGTTTCACACATGAATTAGTGAACATAAAAGACAACCTTGTTTTCCGTGTTGATGAAATAAAGAAAACTATTACACCACTAATTGACGAGCAAAAGATTGCTAAGACCCCAGATTTCTTAAATCCTTTTGTGATGTTGGAGGGCATTAAACATGACGATGAGAAATTGAGGGAATGGCTGCGGTATTCGTTTGAGACTTTACGAAGAGATAAGCGACAAAGGAAAAACCGTGATCTGTTAGACTATTTCAAGAAATTTAAGGAATTTTGGAGAACTGCTTGTGAAAATCGAGGTGTAGAAATTATCTTGATCTTGCCAGATGTAGATGAATTAAGAATACGAGTCTTTGAAGCAGAGTTAGATAGTATTTTCAACAACTTGCTAATTAACAGTTTTGAAGCATTTTTGAGAAAAGGCGCTTCTCCAGAAAGAAAAATAACCATCAAAATCGAGCTATTTGAATTAGATCTTTACTTTACTTACATGGATAGCGGACCAGGTTTGTCTAAAGATATAGTTGATCCCGAAAGAATTTTCGAGCCACATTTTACAACTAAAAAAGATGTACATACTGGCGAAGATATAGGTACAGGTCTTGGCATGTGGATTGTTAAAGCATTCGTGAGTGATTACAACGGTACTATTGATATCCTTCCAAATCGCCCTGGATTTGGTGTTTTGATTAAATTTATGGATATGGTAAAGAAATGAACAAACACAAAATTGCCTATATTGATGAAAGTCGCGATGAAATAAGTAAATTTCAAAGACGAGTCTACGAAGTCTTTGATGTGTTAGATTTTTTACCCAAAGGTGACTTCGGCAATTTTGTTGATGAGTTACTTAATTCCGGTGCTGAAGCATTTGTTTCAGATTTTTACCTAAATGAATATCGTAATGACGTTAAAGAAGTGATCGAGTACTCGGGCGCTGATTTGATTGAAACGCTATTAAATGTACGCCATGAGTTCCCGTGCTTTGTGTTGACATCATATGATAATGCTGCTGTACAACGCATGACAGATGTTAATTACGTTTACTCAAAAGAAATTCTCACTGAGGATAAACTGGCTGAAAAATTTATAGAGAAAATCAGAGTTCAAATTGAGCATTACGATACCAATATTAATCATGTCAGTGCCAGATTTTTTGATCTTCAAGAAAAGAGTGCTGAAAGAGATTTAACAGAAGATGAAGAGAATGAATTACTTGCTCTTGATACATTTCTAGAAAATTCCTTAAATCGGCGCAATGCCCTCCCGACTGAAAAGAAAAACCAGCTTGCTATAGGAAAGATTGACGAACTGCTTTCATCTACCAATGAATTACTGAACTTGCTTAGGGGTCGAAATAAAAAATGAAGCCGTTTCGCGCGTCAATCCCTAGTCGCACTTGCACAAATAAATATGCTGACTACAGTTCATATAAACTATATTTGAGATCAGACTTTAGGAAACGATGTGGCTATTGTGATGATATCGACTCGATTTGTGGCGGAGCGAGGGGATTTCATATTGACCATTTTCGACCGAAGGTCCCATTTGATCACCTCAAGAATGAATATAACAACCTTGTTTATGCATGTCCATATTGTAATGGAGCAAAAAGTAACGATTGGCCATCTGGGGTTGAGGATGTTGCGGTTTTAGATGATGGAAGCGGATATTTAGATCCATGTGACATTGATTTCGATAATCATTTTGAGCGTTTTGATTACGGCCGTATTCGCCCAAAAACTGCAGTTGGGAAATATATGTATAAAAAATTGAAGCTGGGTTTGAGAAGACACCAACTTGCTTGGGCTTATGAACAATTAGAAGTGCTATTAACAGAACTTGATAATGAACTTAAGGATGTTCAACCTGAAGAGGCTGATTATGTTCAGGCGTTAGAGCACCACCGAAGATTAACTTCTGAGTATTTGAAATATAAGCATTTGTTTGAAGAGACAATTTGATGAGTAAAACTACAGGGTCTTATTACACACCGCAAAAACTTGCGGGGTTTATTGTTAATCGTATGA
>Ga0315268_10000523_pt1 | contig 44731 bp, 46 predicted proteins | sample C1_top_MG_FD_204535 | JGI IMG/M metagenome (GOLD analysis project Ga0315268, IMG submission 204535) | Sediment microbial communities from Yellowstone Lake, YNP, Wyoming, USA - C1_top | ecosystem: Environmental > Aquatic > Freshwater > Lake > Sediment | place: USA: Wyoming | collected 2017-08-01 | reverse complement strand
GGACTTCACATACATTGGAAACCACTAACCCTTCTAATGCAGACATTGTTCAAAAATTTATTTAACTCGATGATTTATTGGGGATATCTTTATTGGTGATATCCATAAAAATATTCCAATAAACATCATTTAAAGGTACACTAAGGTATCGAAAAATAAATTTTTTCACAACATCTGCATTATGTAAATACATTTTGGGGGCTAACAAGAATTCTTGCATTTACATGTAATTGAAGCCTTTTGTGAGACCTTCGTTATTTTCATGGAGTACCTCCTTTCTTAGGAATATAACGGCTTCATGCCTATTTACACATATAATAATAGTTGAAGGTCATTTAAAATATCAGTATTTGTCCGATTTTTTTGTAAGTGTTTTTCCTACAAAAAATACTTTAATAACTTCGTTCATTAGATTAAAGTAAATAAGTACATAGACTAAACATTGAACATGTTAGCAGATATATTGGTACCATTGACTGCCGTAGGTTTAGCAGAGCTGGGTGATAAAACCCAATTATCCCTTTTTCTTTTATCTACAAAAACAAAGAAACATCTGCAGCTATTGTTGGGTGTTGTACTTGCCTTCTTTGTTGTCGATGGAACTGCCATTTTAGTATGTTCATGCATTTCAGATATCATTCCCATTAAGTTATTAAAAATCCTTTCGGGAATCATATTTATCATCCTTGGAATATTGATACTAAGACTAAAGGAGGATAGAGAGGAAAAAAACCTTGCAGTGAGAAACTCCTTTCTTTCCGGGTTTATATTGATCTTTGTGACAGAGTGGGGAGATAAGACACAAATTGCTTCAGGTCTATTCGTAACTAAGTACAATGCCCTGATGGTTCTAATCGGAACTATGATTGCCCTGACTCTGCTATCGCTTATGGCTATCTATTTAGGAAAATTTATTTCTGCTAAGATCGACAAAAGGGTGATGTCGAAGATTGCTGGTATTGTATTTATTTTAACAGGCATATCTTTCTTTTTATTTTAAAGTCGCGGATGTTCCTTTCTGTATTCTCGTGGAGTTTCCCTAAGTCTACTCCTTCCCCAGATTCCGAGGCCTTTATTCCTTGCATCATCCTGTGCCTTTCTAAATTCGTCTACATACCTTACATTCGGTGGGACAGTAAAGAGCATGGCATAACCATCTTCAACCATCTGCAAATTTATCATCTTTCTATCTGGCGTCCATAAATATGATAAAAGTCTTCCATGAATATCTCTTTTTTCTATATCGAACTCGAGGGAGACTTCCCACTTAGATGAACTTAAGAGTTCTTTTAAATGTCCCTTTGCCTTCTGCCCCCATGGTCTCTGCCCGAGTTCAGGCGCATCTATACCGATTAACCTCACCTTTTCTCTCTTATCATCTAAGGTAACACTTACTGTATCTCCATCATGTACCTCAACAACCCTTATATAATTAGTTTTAGGCTTTGTATCTGCGTGGTATTTTCCATAGAGACTAACGAGTAATAACATTATTGAAGCTGTGAGCCCTATGAGTATTTTTAGAATTCTTTTATTCATAGCGAACTCTGTTCCAATCTTTGAAATGTGATATCTTTTATAATCTCCCTTTGGAAAAGGGGGATGTAGGGGGATTTTAAGATTAGATTTCCTATGAGGAAAGAAAAAATCACAAAAAATAAAAAGATTCAGAAATTTAAACGTCCTTTATTAAATTCCGCCCGATAATGCTGTCTTTATTCCCTTCACAAGTTCACCAATATCTCTATCTTTCACAGTTCTTGCATCAAGTATCAACGAGGCCTCTTTTATCCTAGATATAATTGGAGGAGTACCCTGTCTCAATCTTTCCTCAACCTCATTAACAGGAATATTATCGGGTTTTATTGAGACCACATACGTTGGGAAATCTACCTCTGGAAGTGACCCTCCACCTGCCCTTGACAAATCCGCCATTACTGTAATATGGGCATCTTTTATTTCTTTCTTTAATTTCTTCGCTATCTTGTTCGCACGACCTCTTATCTCTTCAGGTTTCTGAAGTAGCATCCTGAGCGTTGGGATATTTTCAACCGCCTTTTCTTCTTCAATGTATTCCATGAGAGTTGCTTCAAATCCGGAAAGGGTAAGCTTGTCTATCCTTACAGCCCTTGTTATAGGATTTTTCTGAATCCTCTCTATGTACTCTCTTTTCCCAACAATAACACCACCTTGAGGTCCACCAAGAAGCTTGTCACCGCTAAAGGTCGTTATATCAACTCCTAAATTCACAATATCCTTAACTACTGGTTCGTCGTGAATGCCAAAGGGCTTTAAATCTATGAGACATCCGCTTCCGAGGTCGAACATCACAGGTATCTGATACTTTTTGCCGAGACTCACAAGATCTTCCATTGATACTTCCTCAGCGAATCCCGTAACTCGGAAATTGGATTTGTGAACCTTTAAAATGAGGGCTGTATCCTCATTTATTGCCCTCTCATAGTCGAAGAGATGGGTTTTGTTTGTCGTTCCAACCTCTTTAAGTATTGCGCCACTTGCTGCCATCACCTCAGGCATCCTGAAGGAACCCCCTATCTCAACAAGTTCACCTCTCGAAACGATTGTTTCTTTTCCTTGCGATAGGGTATTAAGACAGAGAAGAACTGCTGCAGCATTGTTGTTGACAATAAGCGCATCTTCCGCACCTGTAACATCTCTTAAAATTCTTTTAATATGGGTGTATCTCTTACCCCTTTTCCCCTCTTTAAGTTCATACTCAAGCGTGGAATAGTTCCCTGCAACTTTCTTGATATTTTCGAGAGCTTTATCAGAAAGGAGAGACCTACCAAGGTTTGTGTGGATTACTATACCTGTAGCATTAATAAGTGGCTTGAGGCTATATGAGGACAGACTTTCAACGATATTCTCTATCTCGGCCATCATATATTCCTCAGAGATGTCCGAAGTAAGACCCTTCAAAATTTCCTTTCTTCTCAAATCAATTACTTCCCTGATGGCCTGAAGGACATATCTTCTCGGATAGGTCTTCAGCCATTCCATTGCCTCACTGCTCCTCAGGATTTCATCTACTGGGGGTAGGCTTGAAAGTAGTTTCTGTTTTTCCTCCATGTCTTTTTCTACCATAAAAAAGATTAAAATGAAAAGAAAAAAATGAAAGATTTTAAGGTAAATATAGCATATTCTCATTAAAGGGCTTTATTATGGTAGAATAATTTTGTGATCCACGATATTCACGAAGAGTGTGGCATCTTTGGGATATATGGACATCCCGAGGCGGCAAACCTTACATACCTTGGGTTATATGCCCTTCAGCACAGGGGTCAAGAGGGCTCTGGCATATGTTCATCCGATGGAAGGCATCTGTTTCTCGAAAAATCCAGAGGACTCGTTGCTGACGTCTTCAGTGAAAAAAGACTGAGAAGGCTTCCGGGCCATATAGCCATAGGACACAATAGATATTCCACAGCAGGAAGCAGTATCCTCAGGAATGTCCAGCCAATAGCTGCAAACTTTGCCCTCGGTACCCTCGCAATTGCGCATAATGGAAACCTCATCAACGCAGTTGAGCTAAGGGCATCTCTTGAGGATGAAGGGGCAATATTCCAATCAACCTCAGATAGTGAGGTTATTGTACATCTCATAGCCCATTCAAAGGGAGATGATTTCAATGAGAGAGTCCTCCATGCCCTGAAACAGATAAGTGGTGCTTTCAGCCTTTTAATATTGAGAGAAAAAGAACTCATTGCAGTAAGGGATCCTTATGGTGTAAGGCCCCTCTCCCTTGGTTTAAAGGACGGTGCATATATTATCGCATCAGAGACCTGTGCCTTTGACCTCATAGGGGCAACTTACGTAAGAGACATAGAGCCGGGAGAAGTCTTCATCATAGGGGAGAAGGGTCTGAGATCTCTGAGACTACTTAATAGTGTGAAAAATGCCTTCTGTGTATTCGAGTTTATCTATTTTTCAAGACCTGATAGCAACATCTTTGGTGGTGTAAATGTGAATGAAATGAGGAAGGAGTTCGGAAGACAGCTTGCACGGGAATCCCCAACTGAGGCAGATCTTGTTATTCCTGTGCCGGACTCTGGTGTGCCTGCAGCAATAGGGTTTTCTGAAGAAAGTAAGATACCCTTTGATTTTGGCCTCATAAGAAATCACTATGTAGGTAGGACCTTCATAGAGCCAAAAAACAACATAAGACATTTTGGTGTGAAGATAAAGCTCAATCCTGTAAGGAGGCTCCTTGAAGGGAAAAGGGTAATTGTCATAGATGATTCAATAGTGAGGGGGACAACAAGCAAGAAGATAGTGAAGATGTTGAGGGAAGGAGGAGGTGCAAAAGAGGTACATCTGAAAATAAGCTCCCCTCCTACGATCGGACCATGCTTTTATGGTATAGATACACCTACAAGACAGGAGCTCATCGCATCCTCTCACCTCATTGATGAGATCAAAAAATACGTAACTGCTGATTCCCTTGCCTATTTAAGTCTTGATGGACTCAAGAATATAATCCCCGATTCTCAAAACTACTGCACTGCCTGTTTTGATAATCAGTACCCTATCAGCTTTCCTGGTGAACATCTTGAACAGATGCAATTTCTGTTTAGGTAGAGAAGTTTGATAACCTCGGTACTGAGGGATATATTCAGAGTTAACCTTAGTGTAAAAAAATATGAAAAGGTTCTTCTCTTTACAGACAGGCCTTCGGAAAGAGAAGAGATCGATGAAGCGGATAGAGAGAGGAGACTGAAGCTAAGAAGCTTCTCTCTATTTGCCGCCGAGACAGGCAAGAATTTTTGCAAGACTGTTCTATTCCATGAATATTCTGCCACAGGTAGTCATGGTGCAGAGCCACCTGAAGAACTATGGAGGTTTGCCTTCGGAGGGAAGGCAGTTGATGCCCTGAAACGAGAGCGGCTTTTTTCCCCTATTATTATGAAGGAAGCAAGGGATGATGATATAAAGAAGGCAGAGGAGATCATCAGAAGGTATAAAAAGAATGCCGTGAACTGCGTGATTGCACTCTCAAATTATTCCACGAGCCATACGAGGTTCAGAGATTTCTTGACTAGGATTTGTGGCTGCCGATATGCGAGCATGCCCCTCTTTGATATCTCGATGATCGAAGGCGCAATGAATGTTGACTGGAAGACACTCGCAAAAAGGACAGCAAAAATTGCAAAGGAAGTTAACAAGGCTGAGTTTATAGAGGTGAAGACTTTAAATGGCTCTTATATCTCTTTCTCAAAAAGGGGAAGAAAAGCAGGGTCTGATACAGGAATTCTTAATAGACCTGGCTCTTTTGGCAATCTCCCTGCAGGCGAAGTCTATCTTGCTCCTTTAGAAGGAACAGCCAAAGGCAGACTTATCCTTGAGTGGGCTCCGACAAGGCGTCTTAAGTATCCCATAACACTTACTGTTAAAGAAGGTTATGTGGTGGATGTTGAAGGGGAAGATGAATATGCTGAATATCTTAGAGTAAAACTTTATGAAAGGGATGGAAATGGAAATATTGCTGAGTTCGGCATGGGCACGAATGATCATGCTATAAGGCCGGACAATATCCTTGAATCAGAAAAAATCCTTGGCACGATCCATATAGCCCTTGGAGACAACAGTTCTTTCGGCGGGAAGATTAAGACGCCATTTCACCAGGACTTCGTTTTTTTAAAGCCAACAGTAACCTTAATTTATAGAGATGGCAGTAAAAATACCATTCTTAAGTCGGGGAGATTTCTCTTGAGGGAAGGCCCATGAGAACCCTCTCCATCGGCTATTCTCCATGCCCAAATGATACCTTCATATTTTATGCCCTCGCCCATGGGAAAATAGACACAGGAGATTTGGGCTTTAAAGAGATATTGCTGGATGTTGATAACCTCAATAAGATGGCTTTGCATTCCCAACTTGATATAACAAAAGTTTCATATCATGCCTTCGGCTATCTACGTGAAGACTACTGTCTCCTCCACTCTGGCAGCGCCATAGGCAGAAGCTGCGGACCTCTGGTGGTTGCAAAAGAGAATTATGAAATGAAAGATTTAAAAGGAAAAAGGATTGCAATCCCTGGAAGACTCACAACAGCAAACCTCCTTTTCCAGCTCTACAACTCAGAACTCGGAATTCACCCTCTGTATATAATAGTATTGCCTTTCGATAGAATTATGGATTCTGTAAAGAGAGGATATGTTGATGCCGGATTAATCATACACGAAGGCAGATTTACTTATCCTCTTTATGAATTAAGGAAAGTTGTAGATCTCGGAGAGTGGTGGGAGAGCAATACCAGGCTACCCCTGCCCCTGGGCGGTATCATAGCGAAGAAGAATCTGGGAGAAGACCTAATAGAAAAGGTTGATTCATTAATAAAAAAGAGTATTGAATATTCATTAAACCAAAGGGAAGAGCCAAAGACTTATATAAAACAGCATTCCCAGGAACTCGAAGATGCTGTGATAGAGCAGCATATAAATCTATATGTGAATGATTATTCTTTAGATATCGGTGAAGAAGGTTTATCAGCCCTTAGAGAGCTCTTCAGAAGAGCAGAAATAAGAGGAATAATTAAAGAATCGAGGAACGATTTTTTATGCGTTACGTAATCCTCGGAACTGCAGGACATATAGATCACGGTAAGAGTGCCCTCGTAAAGGCTTTGACAGGCATAGACCCTGATAGGCTTAAGGAGGAGAAGGAAAGGGGCATTACAATTGATCTTGGTTTTGCAGACCTCAGTTATCCTGATGGCCTTACTATTGGTATTGTCGATGTGCCAGGACATGAAAGGCTCGTCAGGAACATGCTTGCAGGTGCGGGCGGGATAGACCTTGTGCTTCTCGTGGTTGCCGCTGATGAGGGTATCATGCCACAAAGCCGCGAGCATTTATATATATGTGATCTTTTGAAAATTAAGTCTGGTCTTATTGCAATCACAAAGGCAGATCTGGTTGAAAATGAATGGCTTGAGCTAATGAAGGATGATATAAGGGATTTCGTAAAAGGCACGTTCCTTGAAGGGGCACCAATAGTGCCTATATCATCAAAGACAATGTTTAATATTGATCTCCTTAAAGAAGAGATAAGGGCTGTGGCCTTAAAAGTTGAACCGAAGCCGACAAAAGGCCTCTTCAGACTTCCCATAGACAGGGTTTTTACGCTAAAGGGATTCGGAACAGTTATAACCGGAACCGCTTTATCCGGAAGCATTTCTATCGACGATGCTGTAGAAATCATTCCAAGCAACATAAATAGCAAGGTTCGAGGGTTACATAGCCATGGCAAATCCATACAGACAGCATATGCAGGACAGAGAGTTGCCATTAATCTTCAGGGAGTCGAGAAAGAGGAATTAAAAAGGGGAGACTCTGTTGTTTTACCAGGAAGATTTATTCCCACAAAGACAATTGATGCAAAAATAGAACTCCTTCGGGATGTACCAGCCCTTAAGAGTAAAAGCCTCGTTCATTTTCATCTTTCTACTTCAGAGAACATTGCGAGGGTAATACTCTACAGCAAGGATGAGCTTAAAGCAGGCGAAAGTTGCTACTGCCAGTTCAGGCTTCAAGAGCCTGTTATATCCATGTCTGGAGACAGATATATCATAAGAAGGTTTTCCCCTGTTGAAACAATTGGTGGCGGAGAGATACTCGATCCATCTCCGCCGAGAAGAAGGCATAAGGAGGGAGCTGAAGCCCTGATGGCATTCGAGAAAGGCAGTCTAAGTGATAAGATTTCTTTAAAGGCTCTTCAGACAGGACTTAACGGTATTTCTACAATGGCTATTGATGGCTGGATAAAGGCTGAAATACCTACAATAAAGGAATCCATAGAGATACTTAGAAAAAAAGGCATCCTTATGAATGTAGACGATATAATTATCCATAAAACCTTTTTTGATTCTTTCAGGGAAAAGGTTCTTCAGACCTTGAAGAATTTTCATACAAAAAGCCCTTTGAAACCAGGAATGCCAAAAGAGGAACTCAGAGTCCTATTCAATATGGAACCCAAATTATTCGATGGGCTGATTACATTCCTTAACGATGTTGTTATGGAAAAGGAGATAGTGCGACTCAAGACCTTCAGCGCGGTCCTATCCCAGGAAGAAGAGGCTTTAAAGGTGAAGGTGCTGGAACTCTTGCAAAAGGGTGGATTCCAACCTCCCTTTAAGGAAGAAATATCCCAATCTCTCAAGTTAGACCAGAAACATCTTTCAGATATATTAAAACTCATGGTAAAAGAGGGAAATCTCGTAAGGCTCAATGAATCTATGTACCTGACTACCTCAGTTTATAATGATATGATCAATGCCCTCAAGAATTTTTTCAGTAAAAAGCCTGAAATGACTGTAGCAGAATTCAGAGACGTCCTTAATACAACCCGAAAGTATGCCCTCCCCATTTTAGAATATCTTGATTCAAATAAGATTACCCTCAGAGTAGGAGATATAAGAAAACTCCTGCTTAAGGTTTCTTCTGGACCGGCAAACTGATTTTCATAACGGTCAGGAAAAGTTTAGCTTTTTCCCCATGAAAAAGGCTAAACTTTCTGTGATACCTCTCATGAACCTGATAGATACGATTGAACATTGTCAGTTGATGGTCGCGGTGCGCGCCGAAACACCTGAAAAGGCCTATCAGGCTGCAGTTGCGTGCATAAAGGGAGGTATCAATTTAGTGGAAATCACGTTCTCGGTACCCAGTGCAGAAGAGGTGATCAGGAAATTGAATCAAAAAACGAATGCATGTATCGGTGCAGGGACGATTCTCAGCATCTCTGATCTGAAAAAGGCATTGAAAGCCGGAGCCAAATATATCGTCAGCCCGCACCTAAATGAAGAGATTGTGAAATCTACGAAGAAAGAAGGTGCTGTCTCAATTCCTGGAGCCTGTACCCCAACAGAGATTTACAGAGCTTATTGCTCTGGAGGAGATATTATAAAGCTCTTCCCTTTTGTCGAAATAGGGGGACTCAATTTTCTGAAAGCGATAAGAGGACCCATGCCCTTTGTGCGTTTCATGTTGAGCGGAGGAGTAAATTTGAGTAATATTTCCGAATATTTCTCTGCGAAAGCCTCATGTATCCTTATCGGTTCTTCGATCTTGAAGAAAGAATTTCTTGATAAAGAGAATTGGGATGCAATATCGGATCTCGCGAAAAAATTTGCAGAAAAGATAGAGAATTCCTCATCTCCCAAAAGAAATCCAACAGAAAAAGTCTAATTTTTTGTATAATAACCTTTATTAATAAATCAAACCTCGGAGGGAATGATAGATGTATCGACCGCAGATTAGGGTTCTCGACTGTACAATCCGCGACGGTGGATTAATAAATAAATGGCAGTTCAGCGATGAGATTGTAAGGAAGGTTTTCCTCGCACTTTCAGAGTCCGGCATTGATTATATGGAAATAGGCTATAAGTCATCAGAGAAATATTTTTCCAGGTTGGAACATGGTGCTTGGAAGTTCTGTACCGAAGAGGACATAAAGAGGATTGTCGGTGAAGTTGATACAAAGATGAAGCTGTCTACCATGGCTGACATAGGTCGTATCGATTCAGAAGATATCCCTTACAAAAAAGACAGTATTCTTGATATGGTCAGGGTTGCCTGTTACGCCAAAGAGATTGACAAAGGCATTGCCCTTGCCCATGAATGTCTCAATAAGGGGTATGAAGTCACTATAAACCTCATGGCTGTCTCGAAGGTCCTGGAGAGAGATCTGGACGAAGCACTCAATGATCTATCCAAAAGCGATGTTCCTGTTGTGTATCTCGTCGACAGTTACGGTTCACTTTATTCGGAGCAGATCCATTTCCTCGCAAAGAAATATTTTCAGGCCTTACCAGGAAAAGAGCTTGGCATACACACCCATAACAACCAGCAATTGGCCTTTGCAAACACGATAGAGGCGATTATTGCCGGCGTGAACCGTCTGGATGCAACGCTTTACGGCATGGGAAGAGGCGCAGGGAATTGTCCGTTAGAACTTCTCCTCTCTTTTCTCAAGAATCCAAAGTTTGACATAAGACCGCTCATCGAAGTCATTCAGGAAATATTCATTCCCATAAAGGCTGAAATAGAATGGGGATATCATATACCTTATCTGATAACCGGTGTGTTGAACGAACATCCGAGAAGCGCTATGAAGATAATGGCCCAGAAGGAACTGCCGAACCTGAGACAGTTCTACGATGACCTCAAAGACGGCACTCAACTGGATTAGAGTAGCAAACTCGAATAAGGAAAGAGGGGTCAGGTCTTGCAATAACGCTCCGGAATGTTAGAGGGGCTCTTACTTTCTAACTACCTGAGTAATAATATTCCGATTCCTTCCCCTATTATCAAAATCAATGAAGACAAATTGTTATAATTAAAGCCATGCAAGTTTATGTAAATGGGAAGCTCTTACCAGCTAAAGAAGCATTGGTTTCTGTCTTTGACCATGGTTTCCTTTACGGAGACGGGATATATGAGACGATGAGGGTCTACGATGGGGTTATATTTATGCTCGACGAGCACCTTGGGAGGCTTTATCGTTCTGCATCAATGATAGGACTTACGATTCCCCTCGATAAGAACTCTCTGAAAACCTCTATCTATAATACACTCATTGCGAATTCTCTTAAGAATGCCTTTGTTAGGTTGACTATATCAAGAGGCTATGGGCCTATAGGCCTTGATCCTGATCTCTGCCCTGGGCCTACTATCATAATCATTACACAGGAGATGAAGGACTATCCAAAGTCATTCTATGAAAAAGGCATAAACCTCATAATTCCTGAAACGAGAAGAAACTTCAGGGAGGCAATAAATCCTCAAATAAAGTCTCTGAACTTTCTCAATAATATCCTCGCAAAGATCGAAGCAAAGAAAAAGGGAGCATATGAGGTGATTATGCTGAATGCATATGGCAAGCTCACAGAAGGCACAATCTGTAATGTTTTCTTTTATAAAGATGGTATCCTCTGCACACCATCTGTTGATTGTGGAATACTTGATGGAATAACGCGAGGTGTAGTCATAGATCTTGCCCTGAGAGATGGCTTAAAAGTAAAAGAGGGCGAATTCATAAAGGAAGACCTTTACTCCGCAGAGGAGGTCTTTATCACAAGCACGACCCTTGAGGTCATGCCTGTCTCAAAAGTTGACGACTATACTTACTCAGTCGGTAATATATCAAAGCTTCTCCATAAAACATACAGAGAAGAAGTAAATGCTTATGTGGCTAATGTCAAGGCAGAAGGGCCGTCTCTCTGGGGATATGGATAAGATCATATAGATGCCAAATCCAAAAGATATAGCAAGTCTAATCGATCAGTCATTGCTCAGACCTGACTCCACATATACAGATATAAAAAGACTCTGCGAGGAGGCACAGCAATTCGGTTTTTACTCTGTCTGCATAAACCCCAGCTTCATAAAAATGGCAAAGTCACTCCTGAAAGGCAGTAATGTCAAAATAACAACAGTAATAGGTTTTCCACTGGGGATGACTCTCACTGAGACAAAAGTCTACGAGGCTATGAACGCCTCCCTAATCGGCGCTGATGAACTTGACATTGTGGTTAACATAGGCGCAGTGAAATCAAGCGACTGGTATATAGTCAAAAAAGATGTTTCTGACGTGATAATGGCAACAAAGGGACTAATCCATAAAACAATAATCGAGGCCTGCTACTTAGATGACAACGAGATAAGAAAGGTTATAGGGATAGCTCTTGACGCAGGCTCGGAGTTCATAAAGACTTCTACTGGCTTTGGTCCCCACGGTGTTAAAATAAGGGACATAAGGCTCATAAAGAGAATCGTTGGTGACGCTGCAGGGATCAAGGCTGCAGGTGGTATAAAAACAGCCGGTCGTGTCCTCGACATGCTGAAAGCTGGCGCTACAAGAATAGGGACATCAGATGGAGTAAGGATTATAAAACAGTTTGAAGGAAGCCGCCGTAAGAACTAAATTTTTAATCCGAATAATGCAGACATTGTTCAAAAATTTATTTAACTTGATGAGTTTATTGGGAATATCTTTATTGGTTATATCCATAAAAATATTCCTTAAACCATCAGTTAAAGGTACGCTAAGGTATCGAAAAATAAATTTTTTCACAACATCTGTATTATCTCAATTGCATTGTTTGGGTTAAAAGCACATTTTAAAAGGAGAGAAAATTGAAGGAAGAAAAGCTATCGAAGGAAAAGATTAATCTTATCGAGAAGGAACTTGTAACTTTGACAGAGCAGTTAGAAGAGATGGGTGCTTCTTTGAAAGAAATAGAGGATCTGAAGCTTGAGCTCAAGGGACTAAAGTTATTTCTTGGAAGGGTATATCCGGATTTCAAAAGTAAATTTCCTGAGATAATGAAGAAGGTTTTCAAAAATAGATAGCAATGTTGAGATAGTTTCTTTATAGCTCGATATGGAAAAATTCCTCAGTCCCTTTAACCTTGATAAATGCCTTTACTCCTTTTATGCCTTCTGCGGCGCAGTAATACAAAACACCCCCCAGTTGTAAACCTGGAGATATTTTATAACTCTTCAGCAAAAGGTCTTCTTTCCTTTGGACGTCTGCCTCGGTAGTCTGCCTCTTTGCGAGTTCTGAAACCCCAGCTGCGCCTGCAAGAGCAAGGGTAGCCCTGGCGAAGTTAGTCCTATCTTGTGAGGAGGGCGCTATAATTGCAGCGATGCCAGCAGCAATTGCTCCGACAGTCAGAGGAGTTATCCACTTACCTGTTTTTCTATGTACCCTTTCGTTAATCTCATATGCCTTCAGGGGAATAAGATCATATCCCTTTTCATTTGTAAGAAAAACCTGGGTCGAATCAAAATTTATTTCTTCATCTGATTCATTTGCCACTGAGACCTCAAGTTCAGACCAATCCTTTGTGTAGCCAAAAGATATGAGCCGTAATGTAACACCATTTATTTTCATTGCGAGGGATTTATCCTTTGGCAACTCCTGATATGTAAGCTTTGTGGGACCTGCACAACTAAAAACAAGGAAGACAATGAGAGATAGACAAATAATTCTATTTACTGTAATGAGTCTCATTTTGCGATTGGATTTTTCTTAAGAACAGCAGATCGGTCTCCATTCTGGAGGACATCGATAATTCTAACAAGAGATTCTTCATGGAGTTTCTTAATGTCATCTTTTGTTACAGGGATTAAAAGATTTCTATCGATGAAATCACCGAATTTCTCCTTATTAAGGCCTGAAAGGAAGAGCACTCCCTTGAATATCCTTTTATTGGTTTTGAAAGAAAAAATGACTCGATCCAGAGATCTTTCAAGAAATCTATCATTTCTGTATTGAATAACTCTGTCAATACCTCGTGCTTGAACCCAGTATTTCCTGTCAATGAGGCTATCTGCCCTTAGTTCAATAAAGGTATGTTTAATATTTTTTTTGCGGGTATAGATACCGTGAGCCACAGTATCAGCAGCCAGATGACTTATGTAGCCGAGAGAGAAAGCCTGTTCAGAGGATTTTTTTGCAGATTCTAAAAGATTGAATGCCACCTCCCAGCTATGGGAGTTCTTATCTAAAGGCAAAAGATTCTTAGCTAGTATGATGTCAGCCATGAGATTGCCATAAAGATAGTCGCTTCTATATCGCTTTAAAAGGTTGAATACCCATAGGGGCAATAGAGGACTAAAATAATAAATCTCACTACCGAGATAGATATGTGTTAAAGGCCCCCATGCGAAGGCTACAGATGGGATCAACAAGAAAAATATGAGTGTAAATAAAATGAAAAACATTTAATAATTATAACAGATATTCATATCTGATAAGTCAATTGCTATTATTATGCAAAGGCAGATGAAAATTTCAAAGAAGTGAAACTAAAAAAACTTCACTCACCTTCAATAAAATAATCCATCAATTTATAACCTTCTTCGAAATTAATTATATCCTCCTGTTCAAGGAGCGTTTCGTCAAAAGTTGCACCATTATTTTTTATCTTATGCCTGCTATCAAATATTACAAAGGGAACTGGTTCATCTGTGTGAGTCCTTATCTCTATCGGTGTCGAATGGTCAGGCATCAGGAGGACTCGGTATTCCTTAAACTTTTCTAATCCTTTCATAATGGTCCCCACAACGAGGGCGTCAAGATCCTCGATAGCCTTTATCTTATCCTTATAATTACCAGAATGACCTGCCTCATCAGGTGCCTCGACATGGATATATACAAAGTCAACCTTCTCTAAGGCCTTCAGAGATTCTTCTGCTTTTCCAAGATAATTGGTATCTAAATAACCTGTGATACCCGAAACCTTGAGTATCTCAAATCCGGCATAGATACCGATACCTTTGGTAAGATCAACGGCAGAGACAAGTGCACCGTCTATGGAATATTTCTGTCTGAAGGTCGGAAACGTCGGTTTCTTTCCCTGCCCCCATAGCCAGATACTATTGGCGGGCTTCTTGCTGTTTCTTAACCTCTCTCTGTTAATAGGATGGCTTTCAAGGATCTCTGTTGACTTAAACATAATTTTCCTTATTACATCCTCTCCGTTTCCGATCGGCAGGTAGTCTGTTATATCCTTGCCAATAATATCATGAGGAGGAGTACATTCAATATCCGCAGGCCCTCCAGACCAGACCATGAGATGCCTATAGCTTACCCCTGGATAGAAGCAGATATCTTTTGTTCCAAGTTCATTATTAATCTCATAGATGAGTTCCCTTGCCTCTCCTGTTGTTATATGTCCACTGCTGTAATCTTCCATGATAGCTTTTTTCTTATATTTATCGTGTTTGAGAGTAACTAAGTTGCACCTGAAAGGCACATCATCTTCCTTAAGTCTTATCCCAATACTTACTGCTTCAAGAGGGGCCCTACCGGTATAAAACTCCAAAGGGTTATAACCGAGAATGCTCAGGTTTGCGACATCTGAGCCAGGATAAAATCCCCGGGGTATGGTTCTGACCTTACCTACAATACCCTCTTGTACAAGTCTATCCATGTTGGGAGTGAATGCCTTTTGTAGGGGTGTTTTTCCATCGAGTTCTTTTATAGGTCTGTCTGCCATGCCATCACCAATTATGACAACATATTTCATATAATACCTTCTAAAGCTTTCTCCACGGTTCTGATGTCAGCCTTAATCTTGAGTGGTTCTTTTGAAACCTTAAAAACGATATCGGCATCCTTGAGACCATTCCCTGTCAGTGTGCAGACAACAATATCACCTGAATCGAAATAATTCTCTTTATACAGCTTTATAACACCTGCAAGGGAAGCGGCAGAAGCAGGTTCACAGAAAATGCCCTCTAAAGAGGCGATAAGGCTATAAGCGTAGAGTATCTCATTATCTGTAACAGCCTCGATCCTTCCACCCGATTCATCCCTCGCCGCAACAGCCCCTTTCCAACTCGCCGGATTTCCGATCCTTATCGCTGTAGCAATGGTCTCAGGTTTTTTCACGGCTCTACCAAGTACAATTGGTGCGGCCCCAGCTGCTTGAAAACCAAGCATCTTTGGTAAAGAAGTAATTTTCTCAGCCCTAATATATTCTTTATATCCTTTCCAGTAGGCGGTAATGTTTCCCGCATTACCTACTGGAAGCGCATGAAATTTTGGAGAAAAGCCAAGCTGGTCGCAGACCTCAAAAGCCGCGGATTTCTGGCCTTCGAGCCTGTAGGGATTTATAGAATTTACTAAAGTCATAGGATGTCTCTCAACAAGGGCCTTAACAATACTTAATGCCTCGTCAAAGTTTCCCTTTATTTGAATAACGTTTGCTCCGTATATAAGGGCTTGGGCAAGTTTTCCAAGGGCAATCTTCCCTTCCGGTATCAAAACTATAGCCTTGATTCCAGCTTTAGCAGCATAGGCTGATGCGGAGGCAGATGTATTACCAGTTGAAGCACAAACTACCGCCTTTGAACCCTCCTCCATAGCCTTTGAAAGGGCGAGGGTCATCCCTCTATCTTTAAAGGAGCCTGTAGGGTTTGCACCATCAAATTTCAAATAGAGTTCTATATCTATCCCTAACTTCTTTTTCAGATTTTCTGCCTTTAGCAACGGTGTATTCCCTTCCTTTAGGGTCACAATTGGTGTTTTATCTGTTACAGGAAGAAACTCGCGATATTCTTCAATGATACCTTTCCACGGGGTCTTTATGCTCCTAAATTCTCCTATTTCCATATTATCTCCCAAAATCCGAGTTTTAATAATAAATCAAAAATCCTAAATCTATATCTTGGCATTTATATTCGCTTAGGACTTAATGCTTAGAATTTTTTATTCAATAATGTCTCCTTCAACAAGCTCTACATCAACACCTTGGTTCCTGAGAGATTGTATCCCTTTCTTGAGATTCTCCTCTGTTCCCTCAAGCTCAAGGACCATCTCACCAATTGTTTCCGTAACACGTGCCCTTCTAATATTCGGCATTACATCATATTTCTTGGCCATAGTAAAGATGACGGGCTCTTTAATTAGGTGCTGCGGAAAAGTCAACTTCACCCTTTTTTTCATGTTCCCTCCTTACCCACCTGCAATAGCGGGGATAATCGATACCTCATCTCCGTCCTTGACTTCTGTTTCTTCTGCCTTGAGAAATCTTACATCCTCCTCATTGACATAAATATTAACAAACCTTCTTATCTTTCCTGCTTCAGAGATCCTCTCGCCTATTCCTGGAAATCTTTTGTCTAGATCATTAACAAGATCTATTACCGTCCCCGGTCTTCCTTCTATCTCTTCCTGTCCCTGTGTTAACCTCTGAAGAGGGGTTGGAATCCTTACCTTAACTGCCATCTATTTACCTCCTGATATAATTGCAAATATCAAAATGCAAGTTTAGAATTCAAATTTGAAAATTTAAGGGTCGTTAATTCCGCATTTTTCATTTGGGATTTTGCATTTTATTCAGTACTTCTTCAAAAGAGGCAAGATTCGGTTTAATGTAATAAGGAGTAATGGTTTTGCCGTTCAAAGCCTCTTGCGTCTTGAGCCCATTCCCAGTAATGCAGACCACTGTCAATTCATCTCGACCTATCTTGCCGCTCTCTATGAGCTTTTTCGTCACTGCAACTGTAACTCCTCCAGCGGTTTCTGAGAATATACCCTCAGTCTTTGCAAGGAGCTTTATGGCATCTATAATCTCCTCATCAGAAACATCCTCACCATAGCCTCCGCTCTCTTTTACAACCTTGGTTGCATAATACCCGTCAGCAGGATTTCCTATTGCAAGGGATTTTGCTATTGTATTTGGTTTCACAGGCCTAATAATGTCTGTGTCTTGTTTTATTGCTGTAGAGATAGGGGAACACCCTGATGCCTGCGCAGCGAATACTTTTGTCTTCAGCTCCTTTATTACACCTATTTCATGGAACTCTTTAAAGCTCTTCCATATCTTTGTAAGGAGGGAGCCACTCGCACACGGCACCACTATATTGTCTGGGGCTTTCCATCCGAGTTGTTCTATAACCTCAAACCCATGTGTCTTCGAACCCTCTGCATAGAAAGGTCTTATGTTTATATTCACGAAGGCCCATCTATATTTGTTTGCTATCTCACTACAAAGCCTGTTAACATCGTCGTAATTACCATCCACAGCAATAAGGTTAGGTTCATATACAAGAGAGGCGATTATCTTACTTGGCTCTAAAGTGGCAGGGATAAATATAAATCTCCTGAAACCTGCCTTTGCACCAAGAGCTGAGACAGAATGAGCAAGATTTCCTGTTGATGCACATGCAGCAGTGTCAAAATTAAACTCCATCGCCTTTGTCAGAGCAACGGATACAACCCTATCTTTAAAGGAAAGCGTGGGATGGGCAACTGTATCGTCTTTTATGTAAAGAACATCTATTCCGAGTGCTTTCGCAAGTTTATCTGCTTTTAGAAGGGGGGTAAAACCTGAATCGAGGCCTACCTTAGGCTCGCCGTCTATTGGGAGTAGTTCTCTATACCTCCATAAGGTTTTTTCTCTTCTTTCAATTACCTTTTTTGTCAGAACCTTTTTAATACCTTTGTAATCATAAACCACCTCAAGAGGGCCGAAGCAGAATTCGCATACATAAATCGGCTCAACGGGATATTCCCTATTACATTCTCTGCACTTAAGTCCTTTAACATAGCTCATAACTTTTACCCAGCATTAAAAGTGTAGTTCTTCTACCAAAAAATTAACCCAAAAATGTACTTACATAATGCAGATGTTGTGAAAAAATTTATTTTTCGATACCTTAGTGTACATTATTCATAAATACCTGTAGAGATACAGGGTATAGTATTTGAGCGGTTTCTTTTGCCGATAGTCCAATCTAGCCCCCTTCATCCCCCCTTACTAAGGGGGGATATGAGAGGGGTGAGGCAAAAGCCTCGGAGTCCCGATCTTATCGGGATGAGAATGAGTGAAAATACTATATCCTGCCTAAATTCCATAAGTTTATACTAATTTATGTTAAATAAATTTTTGAACAATGTCTGCATTATTTGGGTTAATAAAAATTCAAGTTTCATAAGAAAGGGTTTTTAGATTTTATTATTTTACTTCAAAACAACCTTTATCTCAACTTCTTCGACTTCCTTGTCTTTTATAGTAAAGGCCTTTGTTTTTGGCTCTTTGTTAAAAAGGCTTATTATTAAATACAATGAATCAGGATAGGAGGCGAGTTTTATATCCTTTTGTGATGGATATGCATCTAAATCTGGGTGGGAATGATATATGGCTGTTATATCCAGACCACTTTTTTTAATCTCTTTCATAATAGTAAGCTGTTCCTTAGGATCCATCATATAACTAACACTGGAGTTCTCTATATTTCTCATTTTATAAACTCTCTGCACGATTCTGTCCTTTCCTGCGAGTATTCCACATGCCTCTTTTGGGTAGATCTCTTGACAATGTGAGATTACTTCAGCAAGAAGATGGCGGGGTACAATTAATTGCGCCATTGGGTTAATTTGAAGGTGTATAGATAGTGGATATCAACTTTTAATTTTTAGCTTTCTCTTCCCTCAACCCTTATGAAAATGGTCTTATCCATTACGACAGGTAGCTGGTCTATTTCACTAATCGCCTGCCTTACATCCTTCTCCTTAGCTTCGTGGGTAAGAACAACTAAAGGGACAGCTTCGCCAACTCTTCTGCCTTTCTGTATAACCGAGGCGATACTGATATTGTAATTGCCGAGTATGCCTGAAATCTTTGAGAGGACTCCTGGTCTGTCGAGAGCAGAAAATCTGAAATAATACCTGGACGTAACCTCATCCATCCTTTTTATCTTAATATCCCTGAGGGTCTTTGTAACTACTGGTACCCTTCCTATAGCATTCTTTCTAATGTTCCTCGCTATATCAACGATATCACTAACTACAGCGCTTCCGGTAGGCATATCACCAGCGCCTCTACCATAATATAAGGTAGCGCCAGTAGCATCACCCTCGACATAAATAGCATTGAAGGGGCCATCCACCTTTGATATTAGATATTCCTTTGGAAGCATCGTCGGATGAACCCTGATTTCTACCTTGTTATCAGATTCTTTTGCAATGGCCAGGAGCTTTACTTTATATCCCAGATCAGAACCAAAACCTATATCCTGGGGAGATATCTTAGAGATTCCTTCTGTGTAGATCTCTTCATAAGAGATAGGTATGTTGTACGAAAGAGATGCAAGAATTGCGAGCTTATGAGCAGAATCTATACCTTCAACATCCAGAGCTGGATCAGCCTCAGCATAGCCAAGGTCTTGCGCTTCCTTCAGTGCTTCAGAGAACTCAACATTTTCCTCCGTCATCTTTGTGAGTATATAATTCGACGTCCCGTTTATTATTCCGTATACAGCTTTTATTCTGTTTGCAACAAGGCTTTCCCTTATTACTTTTATAATAGGGATGCCACCTGCTACAGATGCCTCAAAACCTATTTCAACCCCGGCCTGATGCGCTGCAGTAAATATCTCATTTCCAGCAGTTGCAAGAAGAGCCTTGTTAGCCGTAACCACATGTTTACGATTACTGATAGCCTTTAGGATAAAGTCCTTTGCGGGTCTGATGCCACCTATTAACTCAACGACTATATCAATGTCAGGGTCATTTAGTAATGCATCTACGTCTGTAGTCAGAATATCTTTAGGGATGTTTATACCCCTGTCTCGCACAATATCAAGATCAGCAATCCTCCTCAGATTTATTTCAAATCCAATCCTTTCTTTAAGGATTTCCTTATTTCCGAGAAGGATCCTTACACTCCCTGTGCCTACAGTCCCGAAACCGATTATACCAATATTTATCATTTGTATCTGTTAAGCACCTTTTTTATTCCTTTGGTAGCCTGTCCAATCCTCTGCTCATTTTCTACAAGGGCAAATCTAACATAGTTATCCCCACCTTCTCCAAATCCGATTCCAGGAGATACAGCTACGCCTCCCTCTGTAATAAGCAGCTTGGTAAACTCCAGAGACCTCATTTCCTTAAATGGTTCCGGAATCTCAGCCCATACAAACATTGTAGCTTTTGGAGGTTGCACATCCCATCCAGCCCTGCGAAGCCCCTTGATCAAGGCATTGCGCCGTGATTCATAGGTCTTCCTTATTTCTTCAACACAACCCTGGGGACCTCGCAGTGCAATAATGCTCGCTATCTGTATTGGCTGAAACATGCCATAGTCAAGATAACTCTTTATCTTTGTCAGCGCTCCCACAATCTCTTGGTTTCCTACACAGAAGCCTACTCTCCAGCCGGCCATGGAGTAACTCTTTGTCATAGAGAAAAACTCTACACCCACGTCCTTTGCCCCTGGAACCTGCAGGAAACTTGGTGCCTTATAATCATCAAAACACAGGTCAGCATAGGCAAGGTCATGCACAACGATCAAGTTATTCTCCCTTGCAAAATCTACAACCTTTTTAAAAAAATCTAGTCCTTCTACAACCATTGTGGTAGGATTATGAGGGAAATTTATTATTAACATCTTTGGTCTCGGCCAAGATGATTTATATGCATTTTCCATCTCTTCAAAGAAATCTATACCAGGGCCGATAGGGATACTCCTTACCTCACCACCAGCTATAATAACGCTATAGGGATGTATAGGATAGGCAGGTGTGGGAGTCATTACTACATCCCCTGGTCCTATAGTTGCTAAAACAAGATGAGAAAGACCCTCTTTAGAGCCTATCGTCACAACTGCTTCTAATTCAGAATCAAGGACAACATCATAACGTCTCAAATACCACTCACAGATTGCATTCCTTAACTGGGTTATGCCCTTGGAAGCAGAATATCTGTGATTTTTAGGGTTTCTTGCAGCCTCGGCAAGTTTATCAACAATATGTTTTGCTGGAGCACCATCGGGATTCCCCATACCGAGGTCAATTATATCTTTTCCTTGACGCCTCGCCTCGATCTTGAGGGCATTAACTATGCTAAATACATATGGTGGGAGTCTCTTTATCCTGTTGAAGTCAAACATCTTTAGTCTTCGCTATTTACTTTTGCGTACATCTCCTCTGCATTCATAGAACTTCTTACAAGGGGAGAGGAAGCTACATACTTAAAACCCATATCCAAGGCTATCATACGAAGTCTTTCAAAAACCTCGGGTCTTATGTATTCAACAACGGGCAGGTTTCTTCTCGAAGGCCTTAAATACTGTCCAAGGGTAACAAAATCACAACGTGCATCAAGGAGATCCTTGAGGACACCCATAACCTCACCTAATATCTCTCCAAGGCCGAGCATGAGTCCTGACTTAGTGTTTATATGAGGTGCAATTCTTTTAGCGTATTTCAATATCTCGAGGGAACGAGTGTAATTTGCCCCTGGTCTAACGATAGGATAAAGCCTTGGAACTGTCTCTACATTATGACCATAAACATCTGGATTTGAACTTAATACTATACTCAGGGCACTCATGTCGCCCTTAAAATCAGGCGTGAGAACCTCAACCTTCGCACCAGGGATATTTGTCCTCACAGCTTTTACAGTCTTTGAGAAATGTCCTGCGCCTCCATCAGGAAGGTCATCCCTTGTAACAGAGGTAATGACAACATATTTCATTCCCATCTCCTTCGCAGCAAGTGCAACCTTCTCTGGTTCTTTTGCATCTAACGGTTCAGGGCTTGAAGACTCTACAGAACAGAAACCACAGTTCCTTGTGCATTTTGAACCGAGTATCATAAAGGTAGCAGTTGGCTTAGAATAGCATTTGCCAATATTCGGGCACTTTGCTTCTTCGCATACAGTAGAGATCTCAAAATTTCTTAGTATGCGCTTCGTATCACGAATGCCTTCAAAGCCTCTTGTCCTTATCCATTCTGGAAGCCTCAAACCATACTCCGATTAACTATGGTCATTAAACATAAAAGAAAAAGGAAACTTTGTCAAACCAGGCATTGATTCCTATGAGTAGACTATAGTTATCCTGAAGTATTCTCTATTATAATATCTTCACTTGACGATGACCAAACAGGGAAGGCTGATGAGAAAAGAGGCCCTAAAATATCCGATAGGTTTAATATCAGCAGTGCCACTTGAAGGTAAGATCATACTGAGCCACCTTAAAAAGATTCGCGAAAGTGTCCATTGTGGTTCAGGTTTATACCAAGGCAACATAAATGCTGAACCTATTTTCTACCTTATCTCAGGGATTGGAAAAACAAATGCCTCATGGGGAGCAACTATTCTAATCGAGAGATTTTCTCCCAGCATTATCATTAATTTTGGAGTTGGTGGTGCCTATCCTTCATCAGGCCTGAAGATAGGAGATATCGCTGTTGCAGAAAAGGAGGTTTACGGAGATGAAGGTGCTTCTCTTAAAGATGGTTTTCATACATTAGAGGTGATAGGCATGCCTCTCTTAGTAAAGGGCCGAAGAAAGTATTTTAACGAATTTCCGTTAGATAAAAACCTCGTGAAGAAAGCTCTAAATTCTTTTAATCGCGCTACTGATAACTCATCACTCACAGCAAAAGTAAAAACTGGTCCTTTTCTCACTCTCTCTACGTGTACTGGAACGCTTAAAAGGGCAAAAAAACTGCAAGGAATATTTCATGCTATTTGTGAAAATATGGAAGGTGCTGCAGTTGCACACATATGTGCCCTGTATGGAGTCCCTATAGTCGAGATAAGAGGCATAAGTAATATTGTTGAGGATAGAAACACGAGAAAGTGGGGTTTAAAGCTGGCGGCAGAGAACTGCCAGAAGGTGGTCATGGAATTTCTGAAGCATTATAATTCTATAATTTTAAAATCCGAAGATAGTCAATAATAAAATGAGTTTCTATGTTATTCCTGCGAAAGCAGGAATCCAGAAGTATTTGAAAAAGGCTGGATTCCGTGTCAAGCACGGAATGACAGGCTGTGGTAAGCAGAAATTTTATATGTTTAAAGGAGGGAGACATGATACCCCGTTATACACGTACTGACATGGGAAGGCTATGGGATATAGAAACGAGATATCAGAAATGGCTTGATGTAGAGATTGCTGTATGTGAGGCATGGGCTGAGCTTGGTGATATCCCAAAAGATGCCCTAAGGTCAATAAAGAGGAAAGCGAGTTTTGATGTCCTAAAGATTGACGAAATAGAGAAGGTTGTAAAGCATGATGTTATAGCATTTCTTACTTCAGTGGCTCAGAGCCTCGGTCCAGAAGCAAGGTACATTCATAAAGGATTAACCTCATCAGATATACTTGATACAGCCCTTGCCCTCCTTATGAGACAGGCCTCAGACATAATTATTAAAGATATTCGAGAATTGATGAACGTTCTCAAAAAGCAGGCATATAAATACAAGGATACACCAATGATGGGGAGAAGCCACGGTGTCCACGCAGAACCTATAACATTCGGCCTTAAGTTCGCCCTCTGGTTTGAAGACATGAAAAGAAACCTTGAAAGGATGAAAAAGGCAAAAGGTGTAATAAGTGTGGGAAAGCTTTCTGGTGCCGTTGGCACTTTCTCCAATATCCCGCCTGTGATTGAAGAGAAGGTCTGTAAAAAACTCGGCCTAAGGCCTGAACCAGTCGCAACACAAATAGTACAGAGAGACAGGCATGCAGAGTATCTAATAATCCTCGCACTAATTGCAGCCTCTATAGAAAAGATAACTAATGAAATAAGGCATCTCCAGAGGTCAGAGGTCCTTGAGGCGGAAGAACCTTTCATGGCAGGGCAGAAAGGCTCATCAGCAATGCCACATAAGCGGAATCCTGTTGGTTGCGAAAACCTCTCAGGTCTTGCAAGGCTCGTAAGGTCCAATGCTATGGCATCCCTTGAAAATATCGCTTTATGGCATGAGAGAGATATCTCTCATTCTTCTGTTGAGCGAGTAGTAATCCCTGATAGCTCAATACTTGTTGATTATATGCTTGATAGGCTCAAAGGAATTCTTGAAGGACTTCATGTCTACCCAAAAAGGATGAAAGAGAATATGGGGAGAAGCTATGGTCTTTTTACTTCGCAGAGAATACTGCTTGCGCTTTTAGAAAAGGACCTCGATCGAGAAGGTGCATATAGTATCGTGCAGAAGAATGCGATGAAAAGCTGGAAGACAGGAGCCCAATTCAGGAAGTTATTATTGAAGGACAAAGAGGTTAGAAAATATCTAACGGCAAAAGAGATCGGGGAGATTTTTGACCTCTCCTATTATCTGAAACATGTAGATTACATATTCAAAAGGGTCTTTGGAGAATAATCAGCTATCAGATATGTTTACAAAAAAGAAGAGGGATGAACGAGTGAAGGTGGTCACAAATTGTGATATCCTCCAGAACCAAAACGCCGCCGAATTGGATTTCTCCGTGAAGAAAAGGAAAAATGACTGTTAAAGTATGGCAATGACTCGAAGAGCTGGATATAGATTGCCGATGACTCGTGGAGAAGATTCAAGATTGGCCAAATGATGAAAGGCCGAGAGAAAGGGCTATGGAATAAAAATAGTGAGGGGTATAAATTATGAAAAAGAGCATGGCTTTTTCAAGGATAACAAAAAATAGCAAAAATATTCCATGGACTCATGCAGGAGGTAAGTTTCGTCGACTTGGACCAGAGTCTTGTACTGAAAGTGAGTTATTGGCAATAATTTTAGGTTCAGGATCAAGGAATAAAACCGCCCTGCAAATTGCTGAAGAAATATTAGATAAACATCATTCTTTATATGGGCTTATGGGAATATCACTGAAAGAGTTAATGCAGATCAAAGGACTTAAAGACGTCAAAGCTACTCAACTTGCTGCTGTCTTTGAGATAGCACGAAGAATTGTGAAATATCTTGAGAGAGAGTAAATTGTCAGAGTTTGATACAAAGATACCAATTGTCAAAAAGCCCCGATTAGACCATCTCAACCGTCAGATTCCTCCAGAAGCACATACCTCAATGTATAACTGGCACAAATTCTGGTCACGCAAGACTTGGAATGTTGTAGCTGAGTTCATAAAGACTTATTCACCTGAAAATGGGATTGTTTTTGACCCCTTTGCAGGCAGTGGTATAGTTGCTATGGAGGCGTTAAAACGTAATCGGCGTGTAATAGTTTGTGATATTCTTCCAGTGGCTACAGAGATCACCCGATTAACAATCAAACCTATCTCATTAACAAAACTACACGAAGCATATAAACGGATTGAACAAAAAGTTAAAGATAAAATCCTGTCTCTTTATCAAACAAGATGTCGAAAATGTAGGGAAAACATACCTTTCACATGTGCCATTTGGGAAAATAAAAACTGTGTAGAGATTAGATATGAGAGTTGCCCTTCATGTAGTGACCGTCAAGAAAAAGATTGTTCGTTAGAATCTTTTGATAAGAAGTTGCTCGAAGATATAGAGGCAAGAGAAATCAAGGAATGGTATCCAAAACAGGGGCTTTATCATATCAATGGTCAGCCATTCATAAAGAAAGAAAAATATGAATCACTTGATGAATTGTTTACCAAACGTAATCTTCAAGCACTTGCTTGGCTTATGGAAGCGATAGAAGAAGAGCCTAATAAAGACTTGCGAGATTTCCTAAAGATCGGATTTAGCTCTATAGTGCATTTATGTAGTCGATTATTAGCAGAAGGGAGACCCGGATACCGTCCATTTAGTGGCGTTGGGTGGAACCAACAGAGTTATTGGTTTACGCCAAGATATATGGAATCTAACGTATGGTATAAGTTTGAGAGTGCTCTCATCGGGCACCAAGGTCTAATAAAAGCCAAGGAAGAATCTAATAAATATTTTAAAGATGTTCGCTTTGCCTCAAATTATCATGAGGTCATTGAAAATGAGGCCGATGTGTTTATCTATACTGGCTCATCATTAGACCTGATGGAAGAGATGGTTAAGGAATATGGTGAGGAAGGATGTGTTGACTATATCTTTACTGATCCACCATATGATGCCTCGATTCAATTTGGTGAGCTGGCCTATCTCTGGGTTGCTTGGCTAAAAAGAGACAAAGGCTATTTAGAAAAGATAGCCTCAGATGAAATTGTCAGAAATGAAAGACAGAATAAAAATTTTGATGTTTATCATAGTCTTCTTCGTAGAAGTTTTGAAGATATGTTTAAAATGTTAAACCCCAACACATATCTTACTGTTACCTTTCATAATCCAACGTTCAAGGTTAGGAATGCCACTATATATGCTGGTGTGTTTGCAGGCTTAGAGTTCCAGAAAATTCATCATCAAGAATTAGCTCGACCCTCTGCCAAATCTTTGTTACAGCCCTTTGGTTCTGCCCAAGGAGATTTTTATCTGCGGTTTTATAAACCTGGGATTGGTGAAAAACCTATCTCGCCAAGGGAAATTGATGAGAAGCGTTTTGAAAAGATTGTGGTTGAGACAACTAAGAGGGTTTTAGCTGAACGAGGGGAAGAGACACCCTATACAATCATTATCAACATGATTGACCCTGAACTTGCCAAGCATGGTTATTTTTCAGAGCTACATACTGGTTTAGATGTAAAAACTGTCTTAAAAAATCATATAGATAAAGAGTTTATTCTCGTCCCTGCAAAACTCGGCGGAAGCGAAGGACAACTCTGGTGGTTCAAAGACCCCTCAATAGTTCCACATCTTAAAACAGTCCCCTTATCAGAGCGTGTTGAACAAACTGTTTTGAGGAAGTTGCAACAACGTGGAAAAGTCACATTTACTGAAATGTGGGATGCAATAAGCACAGAATTTCCAAATTCTCTCACCTCGGATAGCATGAGTATCAAAGAAGCTTTGAAAATATATGCCCGACCAATGTCAGGTGGCTATTGGTTGATAAAACCCGACCTTACTAAACATGAGATTGAAAGAGCGCATACGGAGATGATTGTTATATTGGCAGAAATAGGAAAATCTTTAGGCCAAAAAATATGTATAGGTGAGAAAGAACAATCTCACAGGATAATAGGACTTCCCAATAAATCGGGCGAGTTGAGGCAATATGTAACCTTAAAAGATTTGAAAAATATAACAAATATACAGAATCTACAGATTGTTGATGACGTTGATTTATTGTGGATAAAAGATAACAAGGTATTTTGTTCTTTTGAAGTTGAGGCAACAACGGCAATGACTGAAAGCCTTAACAGAGGTTCAAATATTGATGCTGAAGTCCCTAAATTTTTAGTGATTCCTCAGGAAAGGGAATCTCAATTGATAAGCAAAATGAGGTCACCTATGTTTGCTAAAAGATTCAAAGATGATAACTGGAGAGTACTATTCTTTGAACCATTAAGAGAAGAATACTGGAAAAAGAAAGGCAAAAAAGACATCTTTAGTTTAGTTGACAAAAAAATAATCAAGAAAACTTCTAAGTATAACCAGAATTCTCAACCGGGACTATTTAACTAAATAGTAGAAAAGCTTATTTTAGGAGCAGAATAAAACAATGATTTGCAGTGGATGTGATTATAAGAAGAATGCACCTGAATGTAATAAAATACTTAAGGAGGTGAATGATGAAATTCACAAGAATAACAGTTGACCCTAAACAAATGGGTGGGATGCCGTGTATACATGGCTTGCGGATACCTGTTGCAACAGTAGTAGGCATGGTAGCTGATGGCATGAGCGAAAAAGAGCCTTTGAAAGCTTTTCCTGATTTAGAGAAAGAGGATATACGAGAGGCTTTGATGGGGGCTTAAATGTCAAAAAAGATAACAAAAAGAGACCTCACGGGCAAAGAGATACTTGATATCCTGAGGGAACATCAGGATACCCTGAAGAAATATAAAGTCAAAAATATAGGACTTTTTGGCTCATATACGAAAGGAGAGCAAAAAAGCAAAAGTGATATCGATCTTCTCGTAGAGTTTGACATGACATCCTTTGATGAGAATTTCAGAGGACTTTTTGATAACTTTATGGATTTATCTTCTTACCTTGAAAAACTGTTCGGTAAAAAAGTGGACATTCTCACCCCTGTAAGCGTTGACACTATCAGAATCAAAGAAGTTTCTGAAGAAATAAAACGGAGTGTTATCTATGCCTAAAAGAGGTGACCGTGAATTCATCAGCGATATTAAAGAAGCAACAGAAAGAATTAAGAAATATACCACAGATATGAGTTACGAGACGTTTTTGCAGGATATAAAGACACAGGATGCAGTTATTCGTAACATTGAAATCATCGGGGAAGCAGCAAAAAATCTTTCTTCTGATTTCAGAAAAAAGCATAGACATGTAGACTGGAAAAAGATTGCAGGGATGAGGGACAAAATCATTCATTACTATTTTGGAGTAAAGTGGGATATTGTCTGGGCAGTAATCAAAGACAAAATACCTGCTCTCAGCGAGCAGATTAATAATATTCTGAATGAATTAACAAATTCGGATGAAGCTTGAGAAATCTATCCTTCTTCGACAACTATCTTCTCAGTTTCTTCAGATTTGTAAAAGGCAAAGAAAAAAGTAGAGAAGCTTATTGAAGCAACAGAATAAAGCATGATTTGCAGTGGTTGTGATTATAAGAAGAATACTCCAACAGGTCAAATGAAATTATCACTCAATAATAACTCGAGTTCTGTACATGAAAATACAGCAATATATTCTCTGGTAAAACCGAAAATACTTTATAAAGATTTTAAACTTCTAAATGGGAAAGAAGAACGGTTGGTAGAGCGTATAAACGACGGATCTATAATTACAAGATTTGATAAAACACCAGTACCTGAGAATTTAACTGATGTAGTATGTCCTCATTTCCTTGAACTTAAGTGGGCTTATGGATGTCCTTATGACTATAGCTGGTGTTATTTAAAAGGGACTTTCCGGTTTCATCCAAATGGACCAGAACCTGTGGTCAAGCCCTACGAGAAAATAGAACTCCATACCAGAAGATTTTTAGAGGAAGTAGAGACTCCGGAAGTTTTAAATACGGGGGAAATTGCTGACTCGTTGATGCATGAGAATTCTAATCAACCATTTTCAAAATTCATTATTCCCTTATTTGAAACCCAAAAGCTTCACAAGGTTTTGTTTCTAACCAAATCTCTGAATGTAAAAAATCTTTTAGAAATTGAACCTCACGATCGAGCAATTATTAGCTTCAGTCTAAATGCCATACCTGTTGCCAAAATGTGGGAAAAGAAAGCACCTCCTGTTTTAAAAAGAATTGAGGCAGCAAAAAAGGTTTACCAGGGAGGGTATAAAGTCAGGCTCAGGATAGACCCGATGGTTCCAATAGATGGATGGGAAGAATCTTATTTACAATTAGTGGATTTGATTTTTGAAAATCTCATTCCCGAACGGATTACTCTGGGGTCTTTAAGGGGGCTTCAAAGCACTATAAATGGCTGTTCAGATAGAAGTTGGGTCAAGTATTTAAGAGAATCCTCTAATTGGGGTAAAAAGATTGATTTCCAGACGCGATTTACAATGTACTCGACGTACTCGACCATAATAGAACATTTAAGATCAAAATATAATTACAAAAAGATTGCTCTTTGTAAAGAAACAATAGCAATGTGGAATAGTTTGAAGATGGATTATAAGCAAATAAAGTGTAATTGTGTATGGTAGTAATCTATTACTCTCATAAGGCAAAATAAGTATTAGAAAAAGCCAAGAGGGAAGTGGAAAAAGCTTATTTCTGGGGTAAAATAGTTAAAAACTTTCTTTAGCCTATATTAGAGAATGGTAAAATATTTAAAGAGGTGAGACAATGGGGAAAACGAAAACTATAAATGAAATGATTAAAAAACTGCCTCCAGAACTCCAAAAGGACGTCTTTGATTTCGTTGAATTCTTGCTGGAAAAGCGGGCTAAAAAAATGGGCAGGAGATTGCGTCAGGATTGGGCAGGAGCGCTAAGGAATTATCGCGACCAGTATACATCGTTAGACTTACAGAAAAAGGCACTTGAGTGGAGGGGTGATTGAACCATGTATCTGGTTGATACGAATGTATGGCTTGAAAGGCTTCTCGATCAATCAAAATCTGAAGAAGTACGCAAGTTTCTTGATGATACTCCCTCAGAACGTCTGTTTATTACAGACTTTTCTTTCCACTCAATAGGAGTAATTCTGGAAAAACTCAAACAAACGGATACATTTCAAAATTTTGTAAAGGATGCATTCATAGATGGTGCGGTAGTCTTACTGCATCTCAGTCCTGAAGATACCTTACGCATAGTTCAAATAATAGAAAAGTATAATCTCGACTTTGATGACGCTTATCAGTATACTGCTGCAGAGAAATATAAGCTGACTCTAATAAGTTTTGACAGCGATTTTGATCTGACTGAACGGGGAAGAAAAACTCCTGCAGAAGTTCAGGTATAACTGTATTGATGTTAACTCTCATACACCTCCATAACCTTTTTCACATACTCCACAGCGAGTTTTGACTCCTCTTCTGTAAGGAATTCCAGCCCGTATTCTGACTTTACATAGAGATTAAATAAACTTCTGAATGTTTCAGCTATCTCTCTACCCAGATATTTTTCTGCTAAAGGCAGGAGAACAGCAACTTTGCTTGAATAACCTAAACCTTTTATGGCGAGGGCTATTTGTATTGCATGTTTAGAAGCTATAAAACATAAATCTGCTGTCCCATACGAAGGATGTTCCCTAAGAATATCCTCTGCCATCTTGACTTTTTGCATCTCGAATTCCTTTGACTTTCTCAATGCTTCTGCATATTTGGTGTATGGTGGCTCTGGATTTATTGTTAAATCCACATTGCCCCAGATTATTTTGCCTTCTGTTTTAACTGCAGTATAAAGAGGGATTTTCTCCTTTCGAAATTCTTCAATTGAGGCTGGCACAAGGGTAACGATCTTTTCTTTTTCAACATCCGTTTCTATATCGTAGAGAAGTTTTCTTGTATTACTATCAAACTTTTCAAAAACAGCAAGTAAATCGATATCCGAGTCCTCTCTTGCAATTTCCTTTGCCCATGAGCCATAGAGAATGAGGCATTTGAAATTTTCATGAAAGGATTCCTTCAGATTTTTTGTTATGGACTCTAAAAGTTCCTTGATTGAATCGATTGCCACTTTTTCTATTAATCCCGATTATATCAGGAAATTATGAAACATAAATTGCAAAAAATTTCCCTGAAAGTATGACATTGTAGATAGAGCGCATCCAAAATCTGAAAAAGGACAATCGAAAGATAGAGAAAAGCCGATGTGTCTATCGAGCTGGCAATTAAAATTGACAGCCTAGTATCATTTATATACAATATATACATGATATACATGTTGGAGGTGATTGAATGGGAACACAGATGATTATACGGATAAACCCCGAAGTTAAGAACAGGCTCAATAAACTTGCGAGAGTTGAGGGCAAGACTACAAGCCAGATGGTAAGGGAACTTATTGAGGACTATATAAAAGAGCGGGACATAGGAGTCTATATTGATGATCTGTGGAATAGAATCGGAAGGAAATTAAAAGCCAGGGGTGTGAAGCAGAGGGATATAGATAGGGCGATTAAAGAGGCAAGAAAAAAATAATAATGAGGGTTGTCATTGATACCAATATCTTTGTTTCATCCTTTTTTGGTGGAAACCCTCGAAAGATCATAGATCTATGGAAAAATGGGAAAATAACCCTCTGTCTATCTAAGGATATTCTTGATGAATATATAGACGTTTTACAGAGGGTTGGATTAGGGGATGAAAGTGAGATTGAGGAACTTCTCTCTCTTTTTGCCAGGGGGTTCAATATACTCTTTACCACAAAGACCCCTAAAATAAAGGTAGTTAAAGATGATCCTGATGACGATAAATTTATAGAGTGTGCGGTAGCATTAAAAGCAGAGGTTATTATAACAGGGGATAAATCAATAGAAGCTATAAAGGAATATATGGGGATCAGGATATTGACTCCTCAGCAGTTTTTGGAAATTATGAAACCCGCTGAAACATGAAATGATTAAAAGAAAGGAGTAATATGTCATTCAAAAATATCCCTATAGCAAATGCCTACCGTTTAATAAATCATGGCCCGACAGTACTCATAACCACAAAACACAAAGAAAAAATCAACGTTATGACTGCAGCTTGGCAGATGCCTGTTAGCTTCAGGCCAACGCTTATAGCAATCTCCATAGGTCATGAGAGATTTTCTCACAAACTCATAACAGAGAGCCGTGAGTTTGTTATTAACATACCTAATTTTGGAATGATTAAAGAAGTTTTATGTTGTGGAACACAATCGGGAAGAGATATAGACAAATTCAAAATCTGCAAGCTAACTCCCCTAAAGGCACAAAACGTTAAAACTCCTCTAATCGAGGAGTGCATTGGCAATATAGAATGCAAACTCTATTCTATTCATGAAGCTGGTGACCATACGATCTTTGTAGGAGAGGTGGTGGCTGCTTCAGTAAAGGAAGGCATATTTGATGGCTATCTAAAAGTTGATCTTGATCAGGCGAAGACCCTTCATCACCTCGGTGGTAAGGTATTCTGTCACCCTGATGGTATAGATATCAATGAATGACCCTCACCCTCACCCTAACCCTCTCCCACTTGGGGAGAGGGTATTAGTATAGGTTTTTGGTAAAATAAACATACATGAGTTTATTACATTTCTACCGAAAACCAGCTCTTTCACCGACTAAAAAAGACAATTTGCTCTTACTTGTAAGAAAGGGCGTATCTCCTGACATAAGTGATATAGAAACTGAATATTGTTTTAATATCGAGACAACCGCTCCACTTGTAGATGAAGAGATACACATACTTAGATGGCTTTTATCTGAGACCTTCGAGCCAGAGAATTTCTCTGAGGAGAGTTTCTTAACTCATAATCCCCCCCCACCCCCCTTTAGTAAAGGGGGGCAAAGGTGGGATTACTTCATCAAAGAAGAGTCGGAGGGCCTAATCTTCGAGGTTGGCCCAAGAATGAACTTTACAACTGCATGGTCAACAAATGCAGTCTCGATATGCCATGCCTGTGGATTAACAAAGATTTCTCGTATTGAACGATCAAGGAGACATAAATTACTGTTTGAGGACAGGGTTCGAGGATTCAAGGATCCGAGGGTTCAAGTTAATAAGAGTCAATCACTTGAATCCTTGACCCCTCGACCACTTGACCCCTTTCCTTCAGAAAGATTTTTAGAACTCATCCACGACCGAATGACAGAATGTCCCTATCCTAACCAGCTTACTACATTTGAAACTGGTATAAAACCAGAACCTGTTTATGTGGTTCCATTAATGGAGGAAGGCAGAGAGGCTTTACGAAAGATTAACACTGATATGGGCCTTGGTCTTGATGAATGGGACATAGAATATTATTACAATCTCTTTGTTAATGACATCGGTCGCAATCCTACCAATGTGGAGTGTTTTGATCTCGGTCAGTCAAACAGCGAACATTCGAGACACTGGTTCTTTAAAGGCAGATTGATTATTGATGGGAGAGAGATGTCTCAAACATTGATGGATATAATCAAGCAACCTTTAAGAAAGAACCTTCGTAACAGCATTATCGCATTCAAAGATAATTCAAGCGCAATCCGTGGGTATAAGGTACTGACGATAATTCCAGAGTATCCCGGCAAACCCTCTCGATTTCAGGATACTAAGCTCAATTATCACATCATTTTCACTGCTGAAACACACAATTTTCCTACTGGGGTAGCACCATTCCCAGGCGCAGAGACAGGTACAGGAGGAAGGATAAGAGATATTCATGCAACTGGTAGAGGGAGCATGGTTATAGCTGGTACGGCAGCGTATTGTGTTGGCAATCTGCGAATACCAGAATATCCCTTGCCTTGGGAAGATTCATCTTTTGAATATCCATCAAACTTAGCTACACCCCTTCAGATAGAGATAGAGGCAAGTAATGGTGCTTCTGATTATGGAAACAAATTTGGTGAGCCTGTCATACAAGGGTTTACAAGATCCTTCGGATTAAGACTGCCGAATGGTGAAAGGAGAGAATGGATTAAGCCTGTAATGTTTACCGGTGGTGTTGGCCAGATTGATGACAACCATATTGAAAAGAAGGACTCTCAAAAGGGCATGTTTGTGGTCAAGATAGGTGGTCCTGCTTATCGGATTGGAATTGGCGGTGGTGCTGCCTCAAGCATGATACAGGGAGAAAATATTGCGGAGCTGGACTTCAGCGCAGTGCAACGTGGAGACGCTGAGATGGAACAGAAGGTTAACAGGGTCATCAGGGCATGTGTAGAGATGGTAGATCGGAATCCTATCATCAGTATTCATGACCAGGGCGCTGGTGGTAACTCTAATGTAATCAAGGAGATTATTTATCCAACAGGTGCAACAATCAGTGTAAGAAATATATTGGTCGGTGATAATACTCTTTCTGTCCTTGAAATATGGGGGGCAGAGTATCAGGAGAATAATGCCCTCCTTATAAAGTCTGAAAAAGCAGAGGTGTTTCTTGATCTATGTAAAAGGGAGAAGGTTCCTTGTTCTATTATCGGAGTAATTACAGGCGATGGTTATATTGTTCTATATGACGCTGAGGACAATAGCACCCCTGTAAATCTTGAGCTATCAAAGGTTCTCGGTAAGATGCCACAGAAGACTTTTCGCATGGAACGCCTCGAACCTACTCTTGAACCTTTACGATTACCAGAAGATATAACAGTAAAAGATGCACTTGAAAAGGTTCTCCGCATTGTTTCTGTGGGCTCAAAGAGATTTCTTACTAATAAGGTTGATAGGTCTGTTACGGGTCTCATTGCTCAGCAGCAATGTGTGGGACCACTTCAACTAACTCTGTCCAATGTGGCTGTAATAAGCCAAAGCCACTTTGGATTAACAGGAGCAGCTGTCTCTATCGGTGAACAACCCATTAAGGGTTTAATAAACCCTCAGGCAATGGCCCGGATGAGTGTTGGCGAGGCACTTACTAACATTGTCTGGGTAACGATAAGCTCCCTCGAGGATATTAAATGCTCAGGAAACTGGATGTGGGCAGCGAAGCTCCCGGGTGAAGGTGCAAAACTTTATGATGCAGCAGTGGCATTAAGAGATATCATGATTGAACTCGGCATCGCCATTGATGGAGGTAAAGATAGCCTCTCTATGGCTGCAATGGTTGCTGATTCATCTAAAAAGACCGAGGTAGTCAAGGCACCAGGAACACTTGTTATTTCTGCATATGTCACATGCCCTGATATCACAAAAATTATCACACCTGACATAAAGAGGCCGGGAGAAAGCAGGCTGCTTTATGTCGATCTTGGTAACGGAAAATATAGAATTGGCGGTACTGCCTTAGCCTATGCCTTTGGGCAGATTGGGGATGAATCTCCTGATCTTGATAACCCTCAACTTCTTAAACGCACCTTCAATGCAATACAGAGACTCATCTCAGAAGATCTTATCCTTGCTGGTCATGACAGAAGTGATGGAGGATTGATCACAACCCTCCTTGAGATGGCATTTGGAGGTAATTGTGGGATTGAGATAGATATTAACCCCTCTTTACCCCCCCTTAGTAAGGGGGGGAATCGGGGGGGTAAAAACTCCGAACTCAAAACTCAAAACTCAAAACTCCCCTTGTTATTCTCCGAAGAGCTCGGCCTTGTTATCGAATATCTCACAGAAAAAGAAGAAATAATTACCGACATCTTAAGAGACTCTTCAATTCCATTCCAGTTGATAGGTAAGACCTTAGCAGAAAAAGAAATCACCATAAAAATTAACAACAATGTCGTTTTGAAAGAGGATATGCGGGTCTTAAGGGATATATGGGAGGAGACAAGTTACCATCTTGACAGGCTCCAGGCAAACCCTAACTGCGTTGACGAAGAGAGAAAAGTTAATTTTGATAGAAAGGGGCCTCAATATACCCTTACATTTACTCCAAAAAATCCACCTTCAACCTCCATTGACCCCTCTGCGTCCCCCCTTACTAAGGGGGGAATTAAAAGGGGGGTGAAAGGATTACCTGATACTGCTCCTAAAGTAGCTATCATTCGTGAAGAAGGCAGCAACGGGGATCGTGAGATGACCTCTGCCTTTTACCATGTTGGATTTGAGGTATGGGATATTACAATGACAGACCTTATCGAAGGCAGAGCAAATCTCAATGACTTTAGAGGTATAGTCTTTGTAGGAGGATTCAGTTATGCAGATGTTCTTGATTCAGCAAAAGGCTGGGCTGGTGTAATCAGGTTTAATAAAAAACTTTATGAACAATTTCAGAATTTTTACGAAAGGCCTGATACTTTCAGCCTCGGTGTCTGTAATGGTTGCCAGCTCATGGCACTCCTTGGGTGGATTCCTTGGAAAGGGATTCCTGATAGGCTTCAGCCGAGATTCATACACAATAAATCTGGCAGATTTGAATCAAGATTCCCAACAGTTCACATCCTTCCGAGCCCTTCCATCATGCTAAAAGGTATGGAGGGTTCTGCCATTGGGGTTTGGGTTGCACATGGTGAAGGAAGACTCTATTTTCCTGAAAAGGAGATAATGCAGGAGGTTCTGAAAAGAGAGTTAGCGCCTATAAGGTTTGTTGATGAAGACGGAGAATTCACCGAGACATATCCATTTAATCCAAACGGTTCTCCCTTTGGAATAACAGCTCTCTGTTCACCTGATGGCAGACACCTTTCTATGATGCCTCATCCAGAGAGGACTTTTCTAAAATGGCAGTGGCCTTACATGATAGGGGAATGGAGAAATAACCTTGAGGCCTCTCCTTGGCTGAAAATGTTCCAGAATGCAATAGAGTGGTGTTTTTCAACCAGTCATTGAAAACTGAAATGGTTCATATCTTACTACCTTGTTTCTGCCTGACTTTTTTGACTCATAAAGTGCTGCATCAGCGTGTCTGATTACTGCATCAATTGAATTTCCGTCGAATGGAAATGCAGCAACCCCTCCACTTATTGAGATATATCCAAAAGGTTGTCTCTCTCTGTGTTTAAATGAATAGTTTTCAATAAGCTTCCTTATCTTTTCTGCATATATTATGGCATTATCCCTGTCTGTTTCAGGCATAAGAATGATAAATTCTTCTCCACCGTACCTGGCAAGCACATCTGTTGACCTGGAGTTTTCTTTTAGAAGTTGGCTTAACTCTTTAAGAAGATAATCACCCTCTGTATGGCTGTTCATGTCATTATATTTCTTGAAATAATCTATATCAAAGATGAATATTGATATAGGGGAATTATTGTTTATAGCCTTATAACTAATCTCTTTTGCCCTCTCAAAAAAGTATCTTCTATTATAAAGCCCTGTCAGAGGATCTGTAATGGCTTCTTCTTTTGCTGTCTCCAGATATGTACAGCTTTGGAGAGATACGCCAGCAAGATCAGCGACCATCGAGATAAACCTCTTTTCATTTCCTCCCCGTAGTTTTATCTTACCAAGTCCTATTACCCCTATAAGCCTATCTTTGAAAAGTATCGGGGCAGCAACATCTATACCTTCATCAACACCTATTATTGGTAATTGTGAAGTGCGCAACACTAACATCCTGTTTTCAGCAGCCAAGCCCACAAGTCCTTCGCCTAATTTTAAAATATTCTTTTTCTTTTCAGTATGCCCGTGAAAAATAATGGGAATAAGAGAGCTCGCCATCCTGTCAAACATATAAAGTTCTATTACTTCTGGAGCAACAAGGCTCTTTATCAAGCGAAAGATCGATGAAACTGTCTCCTCAAAGGACAGATGAGACACAAGGTTCTTCACAATATCAGGGATACTTATTAAAAATTGAATATATTTATCTTTCTCCTGCGTAAGGTTTTCTATCTCTCTTCGTAAATCAGTAATCTTGTTTTCTTCAATGAATAGTTTTTTGTTATATTCTTTCTCTATCTCAGCCTTCTCCCCTGAGAAGTGAGCCCTGATAGCAATTATAATAGCTATGATTGTCAAAGCAAACAGGATGACGATTATTACGCTACTAAGCTCCATTTCAACCTCCTCTATTTCAGTTCTACTAAAGTACTTGTCGCAAAACTTATGCCTTTATTCCAAACCGTATAAGTAGTTGTAATGATATGATTTTTTAGTAGCAGCCTTAGCATTGGGTAACAAAATTTGTGAATAGTGGGCGATTTAGCACATATGGCTGTTGGTCCCTAAGCTTTTATTGGGAGTGGCGGTGCAGGGATTTGAACCCCGGACACTGCGGATATGAGCCGCATGCTCTGACCACCTGAGCTACACCGCCAAATCTAAATATTGATGAGAGTTAGTGAACAGTAGAAAATTATAACAAAAGGGATATCATCAGTGAAAGAGCTCAAACCTCCGGGTCCTTATATTTATAAGCAGCCCCACTGATAAAAGATTTGATAGGAGAGCAGTACCTCCATAACTCATAAAGGGCAGGGGTATTCCAACAACCGGCATAATACCCAAGGTCATCCCGATATTAACAAAGAAATAGGTTAAAAACATGAGTGTTATCCCAACAGCAAGAAACCTTCCGAAGTCGTCCCTTGCATTTCGTGCTGTATCAAGACCTCTCAGTATTAAAACAATGTAGAGAAATAAGAGTACAAGGCTTCCAAGAAACCCCCACTCCTCAGCAAAGGCTGCGAATATAAAGTCGGTATGCTTTTCTGGCAGGAATCTGAACGGACCCTGTGTGCCTTTAAGATAGCCCTTCCCAAGGAATTTACCTGATCCCACAGTAATCTTCGATTGGTTTATGTGATATCCTATCCCTGCCGGGTCTACACCAGGTTCCAAAAAAGCAACAAGCCTATTCTTCTGATAGTCTTTGAGTCTTTCCCAGAATATATTGCCGAGGAAGGGCAGGGATATCAAACCTATAATTACTAATAGTACTATAATTTTTCTGTGGATACCCTTTACAAGTAGCAGAGAGAAAAAGATTATCAGTACTATTAATGCTGTCCCGAGGTCAGGTTGTTTTATAATGAGGATAAAGGGAAGAAATACGATCAAAAAGAATAGACGAAAAAGTGAGATTGTGCTGAGAGGACCTTCTATCATGCTGAGTTGATATGAAAGCATTATGATGTATACGAGTTTAAAAAATTCTGAGGGCTGAAAAGAGAAAAACCCGAGATTTAACCATCTTTGTGCACCCATGCCTACTTTGCCCAAAATAAAAACAGCAATTAAAGAAAAAAACCCTCCTAAATAAAGATATAGAGAAATTCTACTCAGCCAAGTGTAGTCAAAGCTAACCATAAAGAATAATGCAAGGACTCCAATGATAAGCCATAAGGCCTGTCTGATATAAAATCGTGAGGTTTCTTCCTCTACAAGAGGACGTGTGGCACTGTATATGGTCATAATTCCGATCAAGGCTATGATCATTACAACAGACAATGTTACCCAGTCAAAATTCTTAATTAGTCTTCGGTCTATTCGTAACATTTTTATGGAATTACAGATTTATTAGAGAATTATTCCCTCAATTTTTAACTCAAAAAATGCGATTGAAAAATGCAGACGTTGTGAAAAAATTTATTTTTTGATACCTTAACGCACCTTTAACTGATGGTTCCTGGAATATTTTTATGGATATAACCAATAAAGATATTCCCGATAAACTCATCAAGTTAAATAAATTTTTGAGCAATGTCTGCATTATTCGGGTAATTTTTGATTCTTGCCCTGAACTTGATTCAGGGCTGAATTTTTTAAGTATGCCTCTATCGCCCTCTTTGCAATTGGCGCTGCAGCTCCACCACCATGACCTCCGTGTTCTATAAATACGGAAAGTGCTACCTCTGATTTTTCAGCCGGAGCAAAGGCAACAAACCATGCATGGTCCCTTAATTTCTCCGGCATAAAATGAGACCCGTACTTCATTGCCACAACTTGGGCCGTTCCTGTCTTGCCGCAAATACGTATTAACTCTGACTTTGCAGACCATCCAGTTCCGTCGGGTTCGTTAACGACGCCGGAGAGCGCACTTTTAACAATCTCGAGAGTTTCGGGACTCGCCTTTACCTTTCCTAAAAGGACTGGATCAGCGTCTTTAACCAGTGTAGGCTTATAGAGATTCCCACCATTAGCGATTGCGCTTATCATGACTGCCATCTGTACCGGTGTGGCAGCAACATATCCCTGGCCTATTGATGCATTAAAGGTTTCACCCAGGTACCATGGCTGCTGTTTGGTTTCCTGCTTCCATTTTGTATTTGGAATTACTCCCCTCCGCTCATCTACGAGTTTGAAGCCTGTTTCTTTTCCTAAACCAAAGCTCGATGCATACTCATAAATTTTATCTATTCCAAGACGTTTGCCAATCTCATAAAAATATACATCACAGGATTCTACTATTGCCTTGTGTAGAGAAATCACGCCATGCCCTTTTTCACGCCAACAACCAAAATGCCACCTGCCGTAGTTTATTCCCCCTCTGCAGTCTACCTTCGTCTCCGGCGTAATAACTCCTTCTTCAAGCCCTGCTATTGCCGTGATGATCTTGAACGTTGAGCCCGGCGGATATTGGCTTTGCAGGGCTCTGTTAAGCATAGGTCTACTGTTATTCTGGGTAAGGGCTATCCATTTTTCATATTCTATTCCCTTTGCAAAAAGGTCAGGATCAAAGGAAGGTCTACTCACTAACCCCAGAATCTCTCCGGTGGCAGGTTTTATAGCAACAAGGGCGCCTGCCCTCTCCCCAAATGCTTCCTCAGCCTCTTTCTGCAGATTTATATCTAAACTCAGCTTAATATCGTCCCCCTTTATCGGTGGCTTCTCCTTTAAGAGTCTTAACTCCCTTCCGAGGGAATCAACTTCGATAACTCTTTCACCAGGAATGCCTCTGAGGGACTTATCAAAAAGCATCTCAGCGCCCCATTGTCCTATGAACGCATCTGGTGGGACATCCCTAAATGCAGGGTTCTTAGACTGGGAGGGATTAAGTTTTCCGAGATAACCTATGAGATGTGAACCTATGTTACCATAAATATATTCCCTGCTCGCCTCTACCTCAATAATAAGGCCAGGAAAATCAGACCTCCGAGATTCAATATATGCAACCTCATTAAAAGATATCCCCTGCTTCAATTTTATGGGTGTAAAAGGACTCTGTCCTTCCTCGTTTATTTTTCCAAGTATCTCTTCTGCCGGCATGTTGAGCACTTTTGATAGCAAATCGATCTTACCCCTATCGAATTCCCCATAGATTATAGATGCACAATAATAAGAGGAGTTTCTTACAAGGGGTATGCCATTTCTGTCAAATAGTATCCCACGAGGTGCTGGTATTGTTATTATCCTGAGTCTGTTTGCTTCAGAAAGCTCTCTATATTTGCTACCCTGCAATACCTGTAACTGCCATAACCTCATTATAAGAAGTAGAAAGGTTGCAATCACTACATAACTTATTATTGAGACCTTTTCAGGTTTCTTGTCCATTTTGCCCTTGAAATTTCACTCCCTCTCCATTCAATGCTTGTTCTTTGGCTTTAGAAATATCCCCAAGGGGGCATTTATCAGGGATTGTATGGCGGTTATAAAGACAGCTGCTTCCACGCTAACTGGCATCCTGTCAAAGAAGCTTCTCGACACCAATGTGAGAGTATTGTCCACAGTAGTCAGTAATGATATGCCGATGGCGCCTAAAAGGGGCGTCCATCTGAAGAAACTACCAGACATGAGAGAGGAAAAATAACCCACTATGCCTTTACTCAAAAGATTAGGACCAAGGAGTGCACCGGAAAGGCTGTCCTCAACAGAACCAATGAGCGAGCCAAACAATACCCCACTACGCTCTCCGTTCCTCATGCCTACATAATAGACTAAAACAGATGCAAAGTTCGGCGGCACACCAAAGAATGATATTTTCCCCTTTATGATGGATGTTAAGAGGATTACGAGTGCCCAGAAGAAATATATCATTTTTTTATTATTGCTATCTCCTCAATCTTTGTATTGTCCTCAAACGGAGTAACCTCTATGCTCTGGAAAAGACCTGTGCCCTTTTTATCAACCCTTGATATATAACCAACGGGTATACCTTTTGGAAACAGGGAATCAAGTCCAGATGTTATTAAGACATCGCCAACCTTTACCTCTTCTTCATAGGGTATATATTTCAATTGGCACTTCTTTAGTCCCGTGCCAGAGATTATTCCCTCTCTTCTGCTTTCCTGTAGCCTTACCGCAGCTGAGAAATTTATGTCTGTAAGAAGAAGCAAGGATGAGTAAGAATTTGATACCCAAGAAATCTTTCCCACGAGACCCTTAGTAGTTACAGCCGTCATATCTTTTGTAACTCCATCAGCAAGTCCTTTGTCAAGAACAAGGGTATTTGACCACTGATCTGCTCCCCTTGAAATAACACGGGCAGCTGTAACATATCTATACTCCTTTTCTTTAAGCGAAAGGAGTTCTCTGAGTCTTTTGTTTTCAAGCAGGGCTTCTTGATACTTCTGATGTTCGTTAAGTAATTTATTGAGCTCTGCCTTTAATCTTCTGTTTTCCTCTTCTCTGATGAGGACCCCCTTAAAAGGGGATAGGACAAGGTCTTTTACAGAATTCACTATTGTATGGGATCCATTAAGTACGTTATTCAGGAACCGAAAGGGTAAAAAATGTTCCCTTCTACTCTGATAGGTCATCAACGCTATGGATATAACAATAAAGAGAAAAAGCAGGAGCTTTTTCTTAGGCATTATTACTTGATAGCAACTCTTCTAAGAAGGTCTAAATCATCAAGCATCTTACCAACCCCTCGGACAACAGCCGAGAGGGGGTCTTCAGCTACTATTACAGGAAGCCCTGTCTTTTCGTTTATGAGTATGTCAAGGCCCTTGAGAAGGGCGCCACCGCCAGCAAGAATGATTCCTTTGTCCACTATGTCTGCTGCCAGTTCTGGTGGGGTATTCTCGAGAATAACTTTAATCGTATCAAGTATTATATTGACGGGGTCAATAAGGGCTTCACGAATTTCTGCCTCCGTAATCGTTACTGTCTTGGGTATACCTGAAATTAGATCCCTTCCCTTTATCTCCATTGTTCGTTGTCCCTTCCTTATAGTCTCGTCAAGTGCATTTTTTCTTTCACTTCGACCCGAGGTAAATTCGATAACATCTCCATCTACAGAAGACCTGAACTGCCTGCTAAGGATAAGTTCATTGTCTTTTTCATATTCATAGGCCGAACCTATCTCAATCTTTATCTGTTCTGCTGTTCTGTCACCTATCATCAAGTTATATCTACGTTTAATGTAGGCTATGAGAGCTTCGTCCATCTTATCGCCACCTACTCTTACAGCCCTGCTATAAACTACTCCGTCCAAGGATATAACTGCGATGTCAGTTGTCCCACCCCCGATGTCGACAATCATATTGCCTGACGGTTCCCCCACAGGGAGCCCTACTCCTATGGCAGCTGCCATAGGTTCTCCAACGAGATATACCTCTCTTGCTCCAGATGCCTGTGCAGCATCCTTTACAGCCCTCTGCTCGACCTGTGTAATACCTGAAGGAACCCCTATTATTACCCTCGGTGATATAAAACTCCTCCTGTTGTGAGCCTTTTTTATAAAGTATTTGAGCATCTCTTCTGCTGCATCGAAATCTGCAATAACTCCATCCTTCAATGGTTTTATGGCTGTTATATCGGAAGGGGTTTTGCCCAACATCCTTTTTGCCTCAGCCCCAACTGCTATGAGTTTCTTATCGTCTCTTCTTATCACAACAACAGAGGGCTCGTCACACACTATACCCTTTCCTTTGACATATACTAGGGTGTTAGCTGTACCAAGGTCTATGGCAAGGTCATTCGAAAACCATCCGAGCACATTGCTAAGCATTATGTTGCCTCCGTTATCTCTATATGTTCGTTAACTGTCACTACTCTTGTCTTTGCAATCTCGTCTCCAAGGCGCATCCCATCTTTACTTCCGAGTAGAATAATAAATTCGAAAGTAGAAACGATTACTATAAATATCCATCCAAACCAAGGTATCTTATAGAGAAGGTATCCTATGCCAAATATACTATTTCTGATTATCGAGTCTTTGAATGTACAGGATTTATCTGTTTCTGCTGATAAAACTTTGAGCCCAATGAGTTTTTTACCTAAACTCCTCCCATCAAAAAGACCATCACCTATCAAAAGATAGGCAAGTCCCGCAAAAAAGCCTGCCCGCGGAATTACCTCTGCTATTGCTGCAATAATAATAAAGTCAAGGGTTTTGGCGATTGCCCTCAGAAGCAATCCTGCCCGTTTAACTTCCCCAGACATTTGGAATACTAACAGAAGAGCCCTAAATTTTCAAGAGCACTCTATTCAGGAGTCTTTCGAGAAATACCCAAAATATTGATACAGGACAATTTGCACGTGATGCAAAAAACAATTTACCCCGAAAGCTGCTTATAAAACCTTGATGTAAATCTCAA
>Ga0315268_10000522_pt1 | contig 44767 bp, 44 predicted proteins | sample C1_top_MG_FD_204535 | JGI IMG/M metagenome (GOLD analysis project Ga0315268, IMG submission 204535) | Sediment microbial communities from Yellowstone Lake, YNP, Wyoming, USA - C1_top | ecosystem: Environmental > Aquatic > Freshwater > Lake > Sediment | place: USA: Wyoming | collected 2017-08-01 | reverse complement strand
GGCCCTGCACCTGTCCATTCGTGCCTCCATCAAACTCGCTACAGTTCCAGCTTTGAATGTCGATCGGGTAGCATTCGTTCCCGTAATCAAAACCATCTGGGCGTCTTCCCGGCACGGTCTGATCCCAGATGTAGAGAATCTTGTTCGTGCCGTTCTCGAACATGAAATCCTTGTGACGATAATCTATGCCTGAATCCACGATGCCTATCACAACACCCGAACCATCAACTGAGCTTCCCCGCGAATTCTTCATTTCTTCCCAAACGTTCTGTGCGAGAATCTCGGGAACGCTGACGTCTAGTTGGTCCTGCATTATCGTCGGCTTGGAGATGCGTTCCACAAAGCTGAGAGCAGCAAGTTTTCCCAGCAGTGTTGGTGCAACATCGATCGTTGCAACATGCCCTGTGAAAGTACGCACGTTTCCTATCGCTCGAAGCTCATCGAGCTGCCGGCCAGAAGGAACGCTTGAGAACACAACGATGACACCAAGCTTCCCGAGACTTTGATCGATGTCAGGCAGTGATGCTCTTAGTCTCGCGTCGGCTTTGGCATCCAGCAAGACCCTACGGTCGAAGAAAGATTCCGCGCTCACCCCAGTTGCCGCGGTGGAGAGCAAGATGATTGCTAAAATCAACACGACGAATAATCTGTGTGTGGCTTCCGAGGTCTCCAAATGAACTAACGCGCCTTCATGCCATTCAGGTTGCTCCAGGAGACCATCGAGCGGTCAAGTTCGGGCCAGAGAACGAATTTGCATATATAAAAATCATCATCGCCCCACCTATCGCTCTATTTCGCCGCACTAAAGCTATTCAGGCTAGGTCGGGTCTGAGATTCTCTTGGGTCTTTTGACTTGAGCCTTCGTTTCGCCCGCTCTTCAGGGAGGGACCTCTGATTTTTGGCCTAGGCTTGAATCGTGTGATGACAAAGCGCGCGGCTGAGTCGCTTGAGCTTTAGGTAGTTTGACTGGCAAGTCCGATACGCTTATTCAAGACTCGAACCACCACAGAATTTGTTGAACTGAGATGGCTTACAAGGCTCTGAAGGCTGCGCGTGGGGTTCCTGGTGGTCGGGACGCGATGCGGATGATGCAGAAGATGGGAATGAAAATGGACGAAATACCAGATGTGTCTTCTGTCATCATAAGAACCTCCACAAAGGATATCGTAATCGATGAACCAAGTGTCACAGCAATCAACATGCAGGGTCAAACTATGTACCAGATCGCAGGGGGACGTGTGTCTGAGAGCCAGCCCCAATCCTCAGCTCCAAGCGGGCCGTCTGAAGCAGATGTGCAACTCGTTGCACAACAAACAGGCGCATCTGCGGAGGATGCCGCGAAAGCACTTGTCGAGGCAGGAGGGGATCTGGCGAAGGCCATACTCTCGCTGAAGCAGAATGCCGCTTAGACGGACTAGGCCGCTATCGGAGCCTCTGTTCTTCTCTCTGCCTTGGCCATCCGGCTCTTGATCCTCTTGAGTCTGAAGAAGTCCTCACGCTCAGCCTCTTCCAAATGCATCTCGATGTAGCGGATCGTGGCTAGCATTCGTGGGATGACCACGTACTCCAAGGAATTCACCCGACGTTTGGTGGCAGCGATGGCTTCAGCGAGTTTCTTCACGGCAGCTTCAGCGCTTGAGAGTTCCGCTATCGCCTTTATCGCGTCCGCCATTTTCAGCGTCGCGTCATCAAGCCTGATCGAAGTGTCGTAAACGTTGTAAGGAAACCCAGTAAGCGGCTTGACATCCACCTGGATATATGGAATCGTGACGCCAATCACATTCCGTGATTTGGAGTCTATAGAAAACCTGTCTTCGACTCCGACTGATGTCTGCTCCAATCTCGTATATCCCATTGCCATTTGCGCTTCCGTGAAGGCCTCGTAAGCTTCCGCGAGCACCTGTTGCGCCTTAGCCCTTAACGTGCTGATTTCGCGCACAAACTGAAAGAACTCAATCATTAGAGCGTCCAGTTTCTCTCTAAGAAGATCCCTACCCCGCTCTGCAATCGTCCGCCTCCTACGAAGCGTGAGCAGTTCCATTCGGGTTGGGTGAACGCCTGATATTAGTTCGGGCATCTATGTTCCTGTTCCCGATCTGTACTTGGGGTGGAACTGCTTGATCGTTGCCGGGTCCACGCGTTTCAGCTCGCTCTCCGGGACCGCGGACAATAGATCCCAACCTATGTCCAGCGTCTTCTCTATGTCCCGATTCTCGTACTCACCTTGACCGATGAACTTCCGTTCGAAGTCCTCCGCGAACTTCAAGTAAATCTTATCACGCGCTGACAGAGCCTCTTCGCCCACAACCGCTACCAAATCCCTGAAAGCACGTCCCTCAGCATATGCGTAGTACAATTGGTCCGAGACTTCTCTATGATCCTGCCTAGTTCTTTCTTTGCCGATGCCTTCTCTCATGAGTCTGGAAAGCGACGGGGACACATCGATTGGTGGGTAGATTCCCTTTCTATGCAGCCCGCGATCAACAATCAACTGCCCCTCCGTTATGTAGCCAGTGAGGTTTGGAATGGGATGTGTAATGTCGTCGTGCGGCATGGTCAGTATTGGCATCTGAGTAATCGAGCCCTTTGCATCGTGAACTCGGCCGGCGCGTTCGTAGATCGTTGACAGGTCAGTGTACAGATACCCTGGATACCCCCGTCTACCTGGGACCTCTTCCCTTGCTGCCGAGATCTCTCGAAGGGCCTCCGCGTAGTTTGTCATGTCGGTAAGAATGACGAGCACGTGCATATCCAACTTGAAAGCGAAGTACTCCGCTGCAGTCAGGGCCATTCTTGGTGTTAGGATTCTCTCAATGGCGGGGTCGTCAGCGAGGTTGACGAACATCGTCACGTGCTCCAATGCTCCTTGTCGCTCGAAATCCTCTCTGAAGAATCTCGCCTCGTCGGCGGTGATGCCGATGGCTGCGAAAACCGTCGCGAATGGTTCACCTGTTCCTCTAACTCTCGCTTGGCGGGCGACTTGCGCCGCGACACGATTGTGGGGGAGACCCGCCCCTGAGAAGAGTGGAAGCTTCTGCCCCCTCACCAGTGTGTTCATTCCGTCAATCGCTGAAACGCCCGTCTGAATGAACTCGCGAGGATACGTTCTCGCGTACGGATTGATCGGGGCACCGTGGACATCCCAGTAATCTTCCGGTATAATTCTCGGTCCCCCGTCGATGGGGTTTCCGCTACCATCGAGAATTCGGCCGAGTAGATCGCCCGAGACCGCGAGCTTGACGGTCTCACCCATGAAACGAACGCTCGTCGTTGAAACGTCGAGATTTGATGTGCCCTCGAACACTTGAACAACGGCCATGTCGCTGCGAACCTCAAGCACCTGCCCCCTTCTCTCTTCACCTGCTTCTGTCCGAATTCGTACCAGCTCGCCGAAGCCCACGCCCCTTACATTTTGAACGAACAGAAGAGGTCCTGAGATTTCGTTGACGGTCGAGTACTCTCTGATGACTAGCGACACGATTTTTCCCCCAAGTCAAGCGGCTGGCTTCTCAAGGAGGTCACTTGAAAGAGATTCGAATTGTTGATCCATTCTGGTTTCGATGTCCTTTGCCAGTTCCTCAAACGTTTCAGAAGGATGTATTTTTGCACGTGCAATTTCCTCCTTCGCAGGAACATCGAGCGCCCTCTGTAGCGACACACCCCTATCCACTCCCAACCTCATTCGATTGTAGAACTTCATGATGAGCGACATGAGTCGGAACGTCTTTTCTGGGGAGCAATAGCTGTCAACTGGGTGCAGTGCGCTCTGGATCAGAAAGTCCTCTTTTATCATTCGAGCAGCTTCGAGAACAACTCTCTGGCTCTCGGAGAGCGCGTCGGGACCGACAAGCATCACGATTTCCCGAAGTTCTTCGTCTCGCTGGAGGAGTGCCATTGCCTCTTTCCTCAGAGTAGACCATTCGGGACCGATGTGCGACTTGTACCAGCCCTCCAGAGAATCCAGGTAGAGTGAGTAACTGGTCAGCCAGTCGATTGCGGGGAAATGCCTTCTCTCAGCGAGTGGCTTGCTTAGTGCCCAGAACACTTTGACAATTCGAAGAGTGTTCTGAGTTACCGGTTCTGAGAAGTCGCCTCCGGATGGGGAGACTGCTCCGACCACTGAGACAGATCCCAATTTTGTAGAATCGGTGCCTATGACTTTCACGCGGCCAGCTCTCTCGTAGATCTGCGCCAATCGAGAAGCCAAGTAGGCTGGATACCCTTCTTCGCCTGGCATCTCCTCCAAGCGCCCAGAAACCTCGCGAAGGGCTTCAGCCCACCTTGATGTGGAATCTGCCATTAGAGCAACATCGTATCCCATATCGCGGAAATATTCAGCTAGTGTAACGCCAGTATACATGCTTGCTTCCCGAGCTGCGATTGGCATGTTAGATGTGTTCGCGACTAGGATCGTTCGCTCCATGAGAGGCTGTCCAGAACGAGGATCTTTCAGTTCTGGAAACGTTTCCAAGACTTCAGTCATCTCATTTCCCCGTTCTCCGCATCCCACGTACACGATCACCTCTGCATCCGCCCATTTTGCAAGTTGGTGTTGCGTGATCGTCTTGCCTGTTCCGAAGTCTCCAGGGATGGCTGCCGTGCCGCCTTTCGAGATTGGAAAGAAGAAGTCGATAATGCGTTGGCCGGTTATGAGCGGATTGTCGGAGGGGACTTTTTCGCGGATTGGCCGCGGCACCCGGACGGGCCACGACTGCATCAAGTACAGCTTGACCGTTCCGTGCCCGGTCTCGACCTCGGCAACAGGATCTTCGAGCGTATAGGATCCTTTGTCGACGATTGACTTGATGGTTCCACTTACGTTCGGCGGCACCATAACTTTGTGTTTGACGAGAACGGTTTCTGGAACTTCGCCGACCACGTCGCCTCCCGTGACATTCGAGCCATTTCTTGCAGTTGGGGTGAACTCCCATTTCTTTTTGCGATCCAAAGGTGTCGCGCTGATTCCTCTTCGGATGAACGCTCCTCCCCTATCCAATAGGACTGGCAACGGTCTTTGTGTGCCATCGAAGAACTGGTTCACAAGGCCCGGGCCAAGCTCGACGGAAAGCGGGTTCCCAGTGCGCTCAACAACTTCCCCCGGCCTGATTCCTGTCGTTTCCTCGTAAACTTGGATCGTCGCTGTGTCCGCCTCGACGCGGATGATTTCACCGATTAGTCCGGCGCTACCAACCTTGACGAGTTCGTACATGCGTGCGCCCCTCATGTTGGATGCGACAACGACGGGGCCTGCGACTCGCTCGATCTTTCCTAGTTTGAATTCGGACACCGTGAGTTTCCTCGAATTTCGACTGGGCTGATACGGAAAGTTGTTACTTATTGCTTTCGTTGATCGAATTCTCAGAACCTACGCCGATTGTATTCGTGCCGTCTTGGTGCTCGAACGGTTACGGCTATCGTTCATTGAATCAGGTGTTTCCCTTCAGCCATGATTTGGTTTCCGTTGATCCAAACGCTGCACTTCAGCATGATTCCGTCCACGTGAGTTCTGGAGTCCCAATCCGCCCCGGTCTCTTCTGGATATGGATTGCCGAAGGCGCAATGGACCGACGGGAATTTCTCATCCTGCAAGAGCGTGCCTGTTAGCCGCTGGAGGAAAATATTTGTCCCGATTGCGAATTCACCTAGCCTATTGCTGTTTGGGTCAGTGCGTAGATACTGGACGAATTCTTCGCGCAGCTGCTCGTTCTTGCAACTGATCGACGACAGATCAACCCGTGAATCCTTCACCTGAAGACTGACTGGGGTATCGGACAGGACGCCATACTTTGGGCTAAACCAGTCTCCAAGCTCGTCAATGACCATTCGTCCGTTTGCCTTGTAGGCAGCAGTGAAGACCTCCCCCTCCGGCAGATTTCCCCACATTCCCTTGTTGGGGTACAAACCATCGCATGCCTTCCACCGCCATGCCGGATTGAATTCAACCTCGAGCTGAGTGCCAGTTTTGGTTGTGACTCGAGCATTTCTGCCCGTCTTGACACTGTTTTCGACTTTCTTCGTAAGTTCGGAGATCCTATGGTAGTCGGCACACATTCCAGTTTCCATAAGCTCTCTTGTGACGCTTGGCATGTGACCGTGCCTCGCGTATTTCACTGCGGCCTGAATGAAGGGCCCACGTACGGCCAGTTCGCCTGGTTTGCTTTCGGCCGCGTAGTATGTGACATTGGCCCACGGTATCAGAGTGAGAATCTCGTTTGGGAGATGCGTCGCTGGCCTTTCGACGTAATCTTCGAGGACTAGGAGTTTGACATTCCCCTTGGTGACCTTCTCCGCTGCGTCAGAAATCGCCTTCCCTACGTCAAACGTTGCACGGTCGGTCAGCACGAGAACGTGTTCTCCGCTCCTGACCGACATGCATACCTCGACCGCAGTTCTCGCGCCCTCCTGCAAAGTTCCCATGACCAATCGGCTCCTAATTGTGCTACTTGGTCCGCTTCCTTCTCCAGAGGAACGTGATAAACAATCCCTCAACGATCAGCGCGGCCGCGAAAATTCCTATGGCCTGAGGGCTCACGTAGGTTACGATTAGGCGTGGGTAGTAGCTCGCGTCGGGCACTTTCTCGCTGTGCTGAAAGAACTGGGTTGAATACTCGACTGTTGCGTTCTCCTGAGTGTCCCGAATCAACACTCCATGGTTCGGAGTCCCAGAAAGCCAATCTCTGACTATCTCTGTGATGTCCCAGTCCATGTAGAGCGGGGGGCCCTCCCATCCTCCTTGACCGGGAGGCACAGCCGAGGTTGCGTGATGCTCTTCCGAGTAGTTGGGCTGATTTGCCCAGTTCACACTGTATTCGTCCCATGCTTGTGTTAACCTGTATGCGCCGTAGATTCTTCCTGTCGTGTCCCCTGCTTCGGCCGCGGTGGTCTTGTGCCAGATTCTCAAGCGGAGTTTCGCGTTGACGATCCACATGTCATTTGGAATCTCTTGAATGGGGAATGCAATCCAACCTCTCATGTTCTTCGGATTCGTTGCGAAGGAAGTGATCGCGAAATTGTCCGACCCGCCGTTGTTGGCTTCGGGGACGGATTCCCAACTATAACTATCAGATGACGGGTAGAGTACAGTCGTGTTGGTCGCGGCAACCCAGAATATCCCTGCAGTGACGCCGTACATCACAGCTACTAGGACTAGTAGCCGCTTCATGTCTGAAAGCATACAGGCTCGCGAGGAACAAAAGAACAAAGCCAGATAACCATTGTTGTTAATCAGCGTGGTGTTGAGGGAGGCGGAAATCACGCTTCAGTTTCTATTCGCGTTGTCCGGCATGAAGAGAATTCCTCGAAGCGGTTGGCTGAGTCACGAGATTTCATTGCCCGATGTTGAATCAGTGGCCGAACACACGTTCTCTACTTGCACCCTTGCGATGATGTTGGCGGACCTGGAGACGCGGCGTCAGGCCCAAGTTGATGTAGAGAGGGTTGTGAGGATGGCGCTTCTGCATGACCTAGCAGAGTCCTTGACCTTTGACATCAGCCAGGCATATCTGAGTCACATGGGCGGCAGAGGGGAGGAGATAAAGCGAGAGGTCGAGGATAAGGCGTGGAGCCATCTTCTGAGAGAGCTGGGGGATTCCGAGCTCGCCCGCAATTATTCTTCTCTGCAGAACGAATACATTCGAGCGATCACGAAGGAATCGAAGATCGTACATGCCGCGGACAGTCTAGACATGCTTCTGCAAGTTCTTGACTATGTTCGTAGAGGCTATCCACGGCGTCTGCTTACTGAGCTCTGGGAGGAAAGACGGAGGATGGTCTCCAGAAGTGGTGTGCCTTCCGCCAAGAGAGTTCTGGGGCTAATTGCACTGGAATACGAGAAACTGCGATGATGAGCCTATATTACGTGAATCAGGTTAGAAGGCAACTGGACTACCCCTACACCGCTATCGTATATCCAGATGCCAAACTCACCGGACTTTGGATCTGCCACCAACGAAAGCGAATAGGGGGAAAACTGGTGGAATTGCATGTGGGTCTCAAGGTCAGTCTGGGAGAGGAAGAGACCGTGACCCGGGTGTGAGTGGTACCATCCAACGATTCTGCCCTGAATCCTGCCCTCTACGATATCGTTTGCAACCTGTGCTAGTCGGTGAGGCGGAAAAGCACAGTGCACTTCGCTCATCTCGACTCCGGCTGGGATAATGTCGTTCACCCACAGCGAGCCATCATCAAGAGCGCCCATCAGGAGCCCAATCCTCTCAGCTGGTCTGTTCACGTCGCGGGCGATTCTCTCAAGCACTCTACTTGTTATGAAGACCTTGAACAACGTGCTTTCACAGGCCTCCAAGCCAGTCCATATGTGGGTCTCATAAGCATTCAATCGCGTACCCCTACGAGAATAGCAACGCCGGCGCGCCGTTTCCTGACGGACCTGTGCATCGATCGCCTCTCGCCTCCTCCGGTCGAAAGGCCTGTTCTAAATCGTGAACACTGTGTTCAAAACCGTGGGGTTATTGCGTCGAGATTCCATTGTAGGCGCTGTTCGAGATCCAAGGAGGTGCAAGAATGAGTGAAATATCCAGCAAGAGACCATACTATCTCGCAGCAATCGCAATCCTAGCAATAGTGCTAGTCAGTGTAGTCGCAACAACTCGTCCGATCAACATTCAGACCACGAACCAACCCAACGGGTTCCCGCAGAAAACGCTTCAGGTCACTGGAGTCGGCACAGTCTCGGCCCAGCCGGATCAGGCGATAGTAGTCTTGGCTGTTCAAACTCAAGCCGTAACCGCAACACAGGCAAGCAGCGACAACGCTAATGCGATGGCGAATGTGCTGAACGCGCTGGCCAACTTGGGGATAGACAAAGATTCCGTGAAGACCGTTTCCTACTCGCTAACGCCCATCTACGACTACAAACAAGACCAAACGACACCGCCCAAGATAGTCGGCTACGCAGCACGAAACGCAATCCAGATCACCCTTTCCAATTTCAGTCTCGTCGGCAAGGCATTGGACGTAGCCATCAGCGCGGGTGCAAACGAGGTGCAGGGCGTGATGCTCACGCTATCAGACCAGGCTTTGGGCGATGTTGAGAAGCAGGCGTTGCAGGTAGCAGTGCAAGATGCCGACAGCAAAGCGAAAACTGTCGCTTCAAGCTTAGGAGTTACGTTGCTAGGGCCGATCTCGGTGACACCCGGCTATGTGTACCAGCCATTGGTGTACGACAAGGCCAGCATTGCAGCCAGCCAAACACCAATTCAACCGGGAACGCTTGACGTCACGGTCAACGTTCAGGTCACATATCAAATCGCATAGCCGACAACAATCAAAGGCCTATCAGCTTAGGAGTAACCCAAGTTTCAACATACGCCGCAAACGCGAACAGTGCCACTGAGATAACCGACAACACCAACGTATCCTTCAAACCCTGAACGAGCAATGGTCGGTCAACCTGCCGACCGTTCACTCTTTCGTGAATCGCTCGTGATGCGGCAATATGCCATCGCGCGAGCGCCGTAAATTCTAGGATGAATGCTGGTAGTTCCAAGATCCCATGAGGAGCAAGTGCACCGACAGCGAATAGAACTCCACGAGTTGTAGCCGCGAAAGAGGCGACGGCACCTACGACTACGGCGTTCAGAACGAGTTCGTAGCCTAGGCTAAACGCGCCGAGGAGAGGAATCCAAACCCAAGCACGGGCGGGGTTCCAGTAATGCCCGATGTTGTTGAGGAAAATCAATCTGTAGAACCCGATTGTTTCAGGTTTCAGATTCCCGACTAGCGGGCGCTGAGTTTCTATGAAGTCCGTGACGTACGTCGCGAGTTGGGGTGATGTTGCGAACACTAAGTACGAGACGAGAGCCGCCGCGAACAATGTGGAGAAGAATGCGATTGTTACGATGCCGATGATTCTCTTGTTGCGTCTGAAAGTCGATTTCACTTCTTCGGTGTAGCGGGCCAAGATTTCACACGCAGCTCATGCAACTGCTCAACGGATTAACCGGCAGATTGGGCTGCACCACATAGCGGGCAGAATTTCGCGCGGTAGGGGACCGAACTAGCGCAGCTCTTGCAAAGAGCCGAAGGTTTGAAGGTCGCAAGGATTTGGTCTTCAAGGACAGCTTGATCTTCAAAGTGCTCGTTATAGTCCTTCAGGAGCACATAGAACCAGTATATCCAGAATAACCCAGCTGTGATTGCCGCAATGATGAGGTAAGCCATGGGATCCCTGTTATGTGGCCTGAAAGCTGCAAACGATGGCCGCTGGAATCCTGACTCCTCGAAGGCTGAAGCCAGAGTGTCCTGGAATTTCAATTGGCGCTCCTCGTGTTTGCGGAGGTCTTGCGTAAGGTTGTACGCTGCGACAAGTCCCACGATCGGTGTCACGAATACGTATAGCATGGCCCACGATCCAGCTGATCGGTGCTCTTCCTCAAGCGCTGAGGCTTCAGAGAGCTCGGCTAGGTCTCCCACGTTTTGAGAGATCACCCCGCTTCGGGATAGAAAGTATGATGATATCGAGGCGAAGAGCATCTGCTGCCTCGTGAAATGTTTGTTTCTGCGATCCAAGAAGCAGAAGATCGCAAACGCTCCAATCAGCATCACAACGTAAAGAGTTAGGAAAGCGAATCCGTAGAGCGCGAATATGCTAGCAAGAGCTTGCGCGGCTTGAACGTCATTGGCGTTGGCCTGTTGGAGTTGTGGAAGCAGGGAGAGGATAATTCCGATGAACCCAACTGCGAGCACGACTACCGCCACGACAGGGAGAATTGGGACGACCATCCACGCGGAGCTCATCCTGCGGTCGGTGGACGCTCGTTTTTGGATGTACATTTCGATTTTGCGAACCGCAAAATCCGTTGGAGATGCCAGCCCTATGCCCCCTGACATAACTGAAAGAAGAGCCTGATGGATAATCTCATAATGGTCATCGGTATTAGTGTCTGGCGAGGTTAAGGTGAATGCCGAAGGCTTTCGTGTTTATGAATATTGACGCAGGAGCAGAAGCCGAGGTCTTGAAGATCCTGCGTGAGGTTCCAGAAGTTAAGGAGTCCTACTTTGTCTACGGGGTCTACGATGTGGTGGCCAAGATCGAGACGGACACCATGGATCGGCTGAAGGAAGTCATAACTTGGAAGGTTCGAAGACTCGACAAGATACGCTCAACCTTAACAACCATAGTCAGCGAAGGCAAATAGCCCACTCTGTCGCTAGCCGTCGGGGATTAAGCCCGGATACGCTAACGCGTCTTATCCCTGTTCATCGGTAGGGCAGAAACTCTCGACCGAGAATTTCGCGCGCGACCACTATCTTGTTTATGTCAGTCGTACCATCGCCAATCATTGCCCCTCTAATCTCGCGCAGGCGATATTCGTCCATGCACTCCGTCGTGTAGCCTATCGCGCCTCTGTTCTGGAGGCAGTCGTTCACGATTCCAAACGCGGTTAGTGGCGCGTACCATTTGATCATCGCAGATTCCTTGGTTATTTTCTGTCCTTTGTCCTTGAGCCATAGGGCTCTGTAGCAGAGTAGTTTGACGGCCTCCAGTTTCGTGTAACCTTCAACGATGCGTGACTGTACTGACTCAAATTTGCCGATGGGCCTACCGAATGCTGTCCGCTGCTTGACGTAGTCTATGTTCTCCTCGAGTGAGGCCTCCGCCATGCCGACACACCAGATCGCTATGAGTGCCCGCATAAGGTCGAATGTTTCCATAACATACCGGAAGCCCTCGTTCTCGCTTCCGATCAAGTTGCCTGCGGGTATGCTGACGTCCCTGAGGACGAAACCACCGAATGAGAATAGCTTCCAGCCTAAGGCGTCGAAGTTGTACCTCTCTATCCCGGGCCGATTCATTTCTACAAAGAACATGCTCACGCCTTTGGCACCCTTGTCCGGGTCCGTTTTTGCCAGGAGACAAAACGCGCCGCAATCATCGATGCCGGTGATACATTGTTTCTCGCCGTTCAACAGGTAGTTGTCGCCGTTGCGGACTGCGCGTGTGCCTATGGCCGCCGCGTCGGATCCAGCGCTCGGCTCCGTGTTCGCAACGCCAATCATCTTTTCTCCCTTCACTAGCCCTGGGAGCCATTCGGATTTCAGATTCTCCGGGCCGTGAAGCGCTAGAATCTCCGCCATGATGTCGCCTAGTGGGATTTGCCAGCCTGCGCGACCGAGTTCTTCTTGAAGAATGCCCATTGTAACGGCGTCGGCTTCTTGGCCGCCATATTGCCTCGGTAGTCGTAGTCCAAGAAGGCCGGCGTTAGCCATCTTCCGGTAGAGATCCCATGGGAACTTTGCTTTGCGTTCATACCCTCTAATCTTGGGGGCGATCTCCTTTCTCGCGAATTCACGCACCGTACGTCTGAAAAGCTCTTGTTCTCCAGAGAACTCAAAATCCAGAGGCATCGGTCTCACGAAGCCAACCGTGCTCTACGGGCGGTTTTGTTCTTAAGTTTGCCGAGGAGACGCTTACGAGTGATGTAATTCGAGCCGATACTGGGACCGAGGTCGCAGTCTTCGTCATCGTGATCCGCGTTTGTTGTTTCGGGAGAATTTCACGCGGATTAGTTGCGGGGTAAGCTTATAACGAGTCAGAGCCGTGTCCGGGGAACGGCGTACGTGAGATATCTAGAATTGGGCGAACTTGAGGAGATACGGGCAAGGAAGATGCAGGAACTCATGGGTCAAATGTCAACACCCTCTATAGACAGACCGATTGTTGTAAGTGACAGGAATTTCGACCAGACGATCAAGAACTATCCCTTGGTCGTCGTTGATTGCTGGGCGGCTTGGTGTGCGCCCTGCCGCGCCATTGCCCCGGTGGTTGAAGAACTCGCGAGAGAGTACACTGGCAAGGTCGTTTTCGGCAAGTTGAACGTGGATGAGAACCCTGAAACTCAGATGAGGTTCGGGATAATGGCCATCCCGACGCTGTTGATCATGAAGAATGGCGAAGAAGTCGACAGAATAGTGGGCGCCTTGCCCAAGAGTCAGCTAGAGGCAAAGATAGGCACTTACGCTTAGAGCGAGAGTTAACGCCTTTTCTTAATAGGCGAATCTACTGCTCAGGCCAATCTGTTGACCGAACTGCGGCATCATTGACTGGTTAGGCGGTCCGGGCGGAGGGCACTCGTATCCGTACCGTGCGCATAGATTGCGCGCAAATGGATCTGGCGAATCCTCTTCGCTCCAGCCCTTCGTTAAGCAGTCCACTAAGTGCTTCGTCTCGTGGAAGATGATGTACTCGGGGAAGCGCGAGTATGCCTCTTCAGCCACGTGAATTGTGTATGGATCAAAAGGGGAGTAGTATCCTTTCAATGGACCCGAGTTAGGGTATACCTCGATGCGAATCATTTGATTGAAGCTGGCGCCCATCTCAGCCAGAGCCAGATTAACGAGTTTACAGGTGGTGGCGTTATGGTAGGTAGTCTGGCCGGCTTTGGTTCGTTTCATGATGGGGTTTCCGCAGGTCGAACAGAAGCCTTCGTCGAGCCTCTCAGTGGTTCGCTGGCGGGCGTTTGAGGCCTTGAAGGGTTGATTTGGAATGAAACGGTAGCCGGGGATGGAGGACCGAAGCGAGTTGCCAAGCTTGCTAAGGACCGGCCTGAATGGAGACGGCAACTTCATTTTGGAAGCGACTGTCCGACGAAAACCCCTTCGGCGTATATCAATATTCCAGCCAATTTCCAGTAGAAATGTCGAACGCGAAGAGACGCATGGCAATGTTCAATTAACAAGGAAAGGTCGCCTGCAGAGGGAGAGAGGTGGCTGCGTTGGGCGTTTTCGAATTTGAGGGACGCTTTCCATCCATCGCTTCGACCGCATACATAGATGACGACGCAAAGGTTGTGGGCGACGTAAAGATAGGGGCCCAATGCTACATCGGCCCAGGAGCGAGGATTAGAGGCGATTACGGCAGTATCGAGATCGGTGAGAAGACGAGCATACAGGAGAATTGCGTACTGCACGCTCGAATTCGCGAGAAATGCACCGTCGGAAACCATGTCCAGATTGGGCATGGGGCGCTCCTTCACAATTGCACCGTCAAGGACTACGCCGTCGTCGGAGTCGGAGCCGTGATCAGCGACTACGCCATCGTGGGGGTATGGAGCATCGTAGGTGAAGGGGGGGTTGTCACAAGCGGGCAGTCAATTCCTGACGGCAAAGTGGCCGTAGGCGTGCCCGCAAAAGTGATTCGTGACGTTGAGGACAGTGACAAAGAGCTTTGGAGCAAATACAAGGAGGCCTACGCCGATTTGGCCCTGAGGTACCCGAAAGGGCTTAAGCGCATCCGATGATGCCCCGATTCCGGCAACGTTAATGTAAGAAACCCCATATTGCCCACAGATGGGCGATGCCGAAAGATCTGATCGCCGTCCTCGACTTCGGGGGCCAGTATTCTCACCTCATAACGCGCCGCATACGCGAATGCGAAGTCTACTCAGAACTACTCCCATACACTACGACTCAAGTCGAGCTTGACAGACTCAACGCAAAGGGCATCGTGCTATCAGGCGGGCCTGCAAGCGTTTACGATGAGAACGCCCCGAGATGCGATTCAGGAATCTTCCGGTCCGGAATCCCAGTTCTAGGGATCTGCTACGGTCTTCAATTAATGGTCGACATGTTGGGTGGAAAAGTCAGAGCCACCAAGCGGCACGAATACGGGAAGACTCCACTCGAAATCAAAGACAACTCAGATCTATTCAAAGGGATGCCTCCGAACTTCGTTTCCTGGATGAGTCACGGTGACTATGCGGAGGGTCTGCCTCCGGGTTTCGAGGTAATCGCCAGCTCTGGAAACTGCCCCACGGCAGCGATAAGCAACCGATCCCAACACCTTTACGGAGTTCAGTTCCATCCCGAAGTAGCTCACACAGAGAAAGGAATGCAAATCATCAGAAACTTCGTCACTCGAATAAGCGGATGTTCCTCCAGCTGGACTTCTCACTCAATCATCGACACGGCTGTACGACAAATTCGGTCAGAGGTCGGCGGCGAACGGGTGCTTTCCGCTGTGAGTGGCGGGGTTGACTCCACAACCACAGCAGTCCTTGTGCAGAGAGCTGTTGGCGACAGATTGCAGTGTGTGTTCGTGAACCACGGACTGCTCAGGAAGGAGGAGGCAGAGGCAATCCTCAAAGCGCTCAGAGACGAGCTCAAACTGAAAGTTCACTACGTCGACGCCTCTACCCGCTTCTTGGATCGCTTGAAGGGAGTCACAGACCCAGAAGAGAAGCGCAGAGTAATTGGAGAAGAGTTCATTCGAGTATTCGACGAGGAGAGTAGGAAGCTTGGAACCTTCCCGTGGCTCGCCCAAGGAACACTCTATCCGGACGTAATAGAAAGCGCCGGAACAGGAAGCCCTGCCTCGCGCATCAAAACCCACCACAATGTCGGCGGAATTCCGGAGTGGTCAGAATTCAAGATCATTGAACCACTCAAGTTCCTGTACAAGGACGAAGTCCGGAAGATCGCCAAAGAACTTGGGTTGCCGGGCTCGATCGTTGGAAGCCATCCGTTCCCCGGGCCGGGCCTTGGAGTCCGAGTGATCGGCGAGGTAACCGATGACAAGGTGCGGATCTGCCGAGAAGCCGGCGCAATCGTGGAGGATGTTATGAGGCGTCGAGGACTCTACGATGAGATGTGGCAAGCATTCGCAATCGTCGGAGACGATAAGGCTGTGGGGGTTGTCGGTGATCACCGCCAGCTCGGGCACATGGTGACCGTTCGCCTCGTCAAATCGCTTGACGGCATGACCGCGGACTGGGCGAGGTTGCCAGAGGATGTGCTTGAGGAGATTAGCAACCGAATCACGGGCGAGGTGCACGGAGTCACTTGGGTCACGTACGCCATTACCTCGAAGCCACCGTCCACGATCGAGCCCTGTTGATGGCTCGTCGCGGCTGGAATTTGAGAAGCTACTTCGGTTTGAACGAGTGGCCGCAGCCGCATGTTTCCGTGGCGTTGGGATTGTTGACCCTGAAACCTTCGCCCATTACGGATTCCTCGTAGTCGATTTCAGAGCCGTCAACATACTGAGCGCTCTGATTGTCCACCAGAACCTTGACCCCATACTCCTCGATCACGAGGTCGTCACCGTTCTGTTTGTCGAACGCGAGGCCGTACTGGAACCCGCTGCAACCGCCACCAGCAATGTAAAGGCGGAGAGCCGTGTCACTCTTACCCTGCTTCTCCATCGCAGCCTTTACTCTCTCGGCAGCCTTCTTAGTTATTGTTAGTTTGAACGTTTCTGGCGAGTGAAGCACACACTTTCACCAAGACCGGGTATTACGTATGGATTATTTAACTTTGGGTCAATGAAAACCACTATGTCTCCGACTGCCGCACATTTGATGTAGCAATGCTCACAAAACTGGCATGTCGGACCCGGCCGAGCGCGACCCGGAGCTCAGGAGAGCTTGCTAGGAGCAAACACTGTATGGTTCAGACCCTAGGCTTCGTCTACAGCGATCAGTTCCAGGAGTACGATTTCGGCCCCACGCATCCCCTCAGGCCGACCAGACTGAAGCTAACCTACGAGCTCATGAAAGCAATTGGTTTGTTGGACGCGGCGAACGTGAAAACGGTGCCTCCGCGTCCTGCAACTAAGGATGATTTGCTGCTTTTCCACGAGGAAGCGTACGTGCAGTTGGTTGAGAAGATGAGTGCACGCGGATCGGGTTTTCTCGATATGGGTGACACTCCAGTCTTCAAGGGCTGCTACGAAGCCTCAGCGCTAGCCACCGGTGCGTCACTGTCAGCAGTCGATTTGGTAATGTCTGGTAAGGCCACGTACGCGATGAATATCGCGGGCGGGCTGCATCACGCACACCCGAACCGAGCCTCAGGCTTCTGCATCTTCAACGACCCCGCGATCTCCATCGCGTACCTCAAGAAGAGATACGGACTTGACCGAATTCTCTACCTGGATGTGGACGCGCATCACGGGGACGGGGTGATGTACGGATTCTACTCTGACTCGGCAGTGCTTGACATTGACTTTCATGAGAGCGGCCACCACCTCTTTCCGGGAACAGGCTTCACTGAGGAAATCGGTGAAGGAAAAGCGGAGGGTCTCAAGATAAACATCCCACTTCCACCGTTCACTGGTGACGACAAATACTTGGCGTTGTTCAGAGAAATCGTCCCTAGAGCCGTACGAAATTACCGTCCGCAAATGCTGTTGCTCCAGTGCGGAGCGGACTCTCACGCGAATGATCTGCTCGCTCATTTACAGATAACAACCGAAACCTATCAGGAAGTGGTGACAACTGTGCGGGACTTGGCTGGGGAAGTTGCAGAGGGGCGCCTCGTTGTGTTCGGTGGTGGAGGGTACGATCTGGCGAACGTTGCGAGAGCGTGGACAGTGGCGGCGTGCACACTCGCTCGTTTCGAACCGCCAATGGCGACTCCTGCAGAATGGCGGAAGATGTTCGAGGCACTAGTGGGAGAGCAAGCTCCTGAGATCCTACGGTCAGAAGGGGAGGCACGCAGAGAACTATCCGGGCGAGCATCATTCGATGTCGAAAGGACTCTGAAAGACCTTAGAAGTAGAATCCCATTGATTGCTTGACGGCTTCAGCTGGCATTCGCTTCTTGTGGCTTGAAGGCGCCTGTTAGAAGATCTCTCTGCACTCGTAGGTAGTCTTCCGGCGTGCCCACGTCTGCCCAGTAACCGTCATGTTTGTACCCCGAGATGGTCCCCTCGCGCATCAGCTTGGGGAAGATGTCCAGTTCAAGCGAGGCGCGTCTGGCTTTCGGGATTTTTCCGAATACGGATGGGCGAATCACGTATACTCCAGCATTCACCCACACTTCGCCCGCAGGCTGTTTGCGAGGTTTCTCCACGAAACTCACCACTCTGTTCCCGTCATCCAGTTCCACAGCGCCGAACCTGGTCGGCGTGTCGGACTTCGCCAGGACCAGTGTTGCAATGGAGTCTGATTTCTTGTGCGTCTGTATCAACTTGTCCAAGTCCAGGCCGGCGAAGATGACGTCTCCGTTAAGTGCAAGGAAGTCGGAGCTTATCAGCGCCTCGGAGTTCTTGATCGCACCTCCAGTGTCCAACGGTTCCTTCTCGAAGCTGTAGCGTAGACGAATGCCGAGTTTGTGCTCATCCAGATAGCGCACGATCTGCTCCTGAAGGTAGCCGATGGCTAGGATGATTCGGTCGAACTCGTAACGCTTCAGATATTCAATCTGATACTCGAGCAGCGGCTGATAGCCTATCGGCAAAAGTGGTTTCGGAGTTGAGAAAGAACTTGGTCTCACCCGGGTCTCCAGGCCGCCACAGAGGATCAGGGCGGTTCGTTCAGGTCTGAATTGCTCCATGCCAAGTTTCATTAGGAACTCTGCTGTCTCGGACCGGTTCGTGAACTTGGTGCCGTCAACTAGCAGATCAATCTTGTGCATTAGCGCCGGGTCTAGTGTCATACTGTAGCGTTGCTTCATGAAACGAAAGTAATACTAAGTGTGCCTTAATTGTATTACGATTCAATCTCGCGGGGGTCGAAACTTGCGCCAGACGTGTCCGGATTGCGGGAGCCCGGAAGTAGAATACGTTTACGCGTTTGAGCAGGTGGCACAGATGAAATGCTTGAACTGTGTCACGCTCAAAGATTGAATGAGTTGCGGGAAGATCCCTGTTTAGTTCAGGGCCTGACCGTCAATTTCTCCAGCAGTATCTTCTGTTCCACTTGGGCGACAAGTCTTCGGGTTTGCGCAACGACGTCAGGGTTCACTGAGATACTGTCTATGCCGCATTCAACTAGGAATTTTGTGAAATCGGCGTAGACGCTGGGCGCCTGTCCGCAGATACTCACGGTCTTCCCGTGCATGTGTGCAGTTTCGATCAGGCTCTTGATAGACCGTTTCACGGCGGGGTTGCGTTCGTCGAACAGCGGAGCCAGTGCTTCGTTATCCCTATCGGCCCCCAGGATAAGCATCGTAAGGTCGTTACTACCAATCGAGAACCCGTCGACTCCCGCCTTGCAGAACTCGTCGGCGAGGATTATGTTGCTCGGAACCTCTGCCATTATCCACAGTTTGAAGTCGTCATCCTGCTTCAATCCTTCGCGGCTCAGCAGGTCGCGGACTTTCACAAACTCGTCTACGGTCCGGTTGAACGGGATCATGCACCAGAGGTTCTTCAGACCCAACTCATTCCTGACCTTCTTTACAGCCGCGACTTCGAGTTTGAACGCAGGCTCGAACCTGGGATCGGTGTAGCGTGATGCACCTCTAAATCCGAGCAGTGGGTTCGCTTCTTTGATGGCTGCTTCGTACTTCTCGCCTCCCTCAAGCTTCGCATACTCATTGGTCTTGAAGTCGCTGAATCTGAGCACGACAGGTCTCGGATAGAATGCCCTACAAAACGTAGCCAGTCCCTCGGCGAGCCGATCTACGAATTCCTCAGGATGCTTGGTCTCAATCAGCCACATGGGGTGCTTTCTTATGTGATCGCTCACGATGAATTCCATTCGAAGCAGTCCGACGCCATCAGTAGGGAGTTTGGCAACTTTGGCTGCGAGTTCTGGTTCACCGAGGTTGACGAAGATCTTCGTTCCAGTAACCGGCGCCTCGCTGAATCCAGGTCCACTGTCAGGCGCGGATTCTTGCTGAGCGCTTGTGACCTCTTGCACGATCCCATCGTACACCACTCCGCTCTTCGCATCAACCGTAATCTCTGTGCCTGACGGAATCAGCGTCGTTCCGTTCTTTGTTCCCACTATGCATGGTATGCCGAGTTCTCTGCTAACGATGGCGGCATGGCAAGTCATCCCACCACTGTCGGTCACGATCGCTTTCGCTTTCTTCATGGCTGGAACCCAGTCTGGCGCCGTCATGTGAGTGACAAGGATTTCTCCAGGCTGAAATTCGCTTACGCGCTCCACAACGGGTATCAGGTGAGCCCTCCCTGCGCCAGTTCCGGGTGAGGCTGGCAATCCCTTTACCAAGATCTTCTTCTTGGTCTCTACCTCCTGCCTACCTTCACTGCGCGCCTTCTTCAGTGACCACACGGTTTCGGGTCGCGCTTGGAGAATGAGCAACTTCCCAGTCTGCTTGTCCAATCCCCACTCAATGTCCATTGGCCTGCCATAATGCTCCTCGATTGCGAGGCCGTACTTGGCGAGTGATAATACTAGGTCGTCCGGGAGAACTTGCTTTTCTGACAGGCCAGGTGGAACCGGCTTCTCTTCCGTTCCCCCATCGGCTCGTTGAACCAGCATTATTGATTTTGCTGAAATCTCTTTCCGAACAATCTTGAGTGTTCCCTTGTCCACATAGTAATCGTCAGGAGTCACGCTTCCTTTCACCACGTACTCCCCAAGGCCGTACGCGGCCTCGATAGTAACAACGGAGTCGTCACCATTTGTAGGATCCATTGTGAACATGACGCCACTGGATTCAGAATGGCACATCATCTGAACGATGGCAGAGAGCGCCAAATCTAGGTGGTCGAATCCTTTCTGCATCCGGTAGAAGATCGCTCGGTCCGTGAACAGGCTGGCGTAGCATTCTCTGACTTTCTCTACGACTTCTTTCGCTCCTGAAACGTTGAGATATGTTTCCTGTTGACCAGCGAAGCTAGCGTCTGGCAAATCTTCCGCAGTGGCGGAGCTTCTGATGGCTACGAAAGGCTGCTTGACTTTCTCATGCGCCCCCAGTTCATCATAGGCCTGGATGATCTCACGTTCCAGGTCTTTAGGCATGGGTGCTGACGTAATGATCTTCCTGATTTGAGCGCCAACTTTCTGAAGAGTCTCGGTGTCGTTTGGATCTTTCAGGGCGCTCAACGCTTTGGCGATTTTCGGTTCTAGGTGGTTTTCAGCCAGGAACAGTCTGTATGCATCCGCTGTAAGCGCGAAACCGTATGGGACGGGCACCTTGGTCTTTGACGTCATCTCTCCTAGGCTGGCTGACTTTCCGCCAACAAGTGGGACATCCTGTTTGCCTATCTCATCGAACCATAGCAGTAGAGTACGCATGTAGTGCCACCGCTTGCCTCTGTGCGATGTTTCTACAGCAAAAACATGCGTCAAGTAATACTTGTGTAAGTACCGTAAATACCGCGACTAGATTCCAAGAATTTGCCTTATGACCAATACTATGCCGATTAGAAGCACGATGATTGCGAACGCTCGTTCAAGGCCCGTTGATTTCAAGCGTCTTGCCGTTCTAGCTCCCAGTTGGGTGCCGATCAGAATTCCCACAACAAGTGGCGCCGTGTAATCGATCAAAACGTTCCCTAGAAGAAAGTGGGTTGAGGCACCTGCTATCGAGGTGAAAATCATCGTCAGCATAGAGGTTGCCACTGCTATGTGCATGGGCAATCCCACCAATGTTGCGAAGATGGGCACCACAACAAGTCCACCACCGAGTCCGAGAAATCCTGATGCCAGCCCTCCCAAGAATAGGAAAACTAGTCCTGACGGTATCCTTGCATCATACTCGAAAACGCTGCCCGTGTTGTCCGTCAATTGCCTTTGCCAGATGCCTTTCCGAGGCTCGTGTTTGTTGGCCAGGTCGGCGCGGCTAAGAATCGCTTTTTGATTTCTGAATGAACGACGAAGCATTGCTGCGGCGAGGAGGAATGTTGCTCCGCCGAGTATGATCGATAGTATTCTAGGCGGAACGTATTGTGTGGTGAGTCCTCCAATGATGGCGCCCGGCGCAGTCGTGGTTGCCGCCATCAGGCCAATCTGCCAATCGATTCTTCTTTGTCGGTAGTATGCGAACGATGCGGAGAGAGCCGTAAACACGATCATGATCAAACTTGTGCCAATGGCATGTTGCGCGTCCAGGTCAAAGAGCAGAATCAGTATGGGAACCACAATGACCCCTCCCCCCACTCCAACTAGGGCTCCTAGGAAGCCCGCGAATAATCCAAGCAAGCTGAGTAGGAACGCTATCAAAGTGTCCAAATATGCGCACAGTCAGCCTTTCGCGATGTCAGTCACGATATAAGGCTGACACGCCAGAATCGTGATCGAAACTTACCGCCGCGTGATGGTTCGCGTCACGATTGACGTCAGTCTTGCGTTCGTGCTCGCTTCCGCTTCCGATGCACGTAGACGGCTATAGTTGCCACTGCAAATATCGCGCCCCCGATGGCCAGCCAACCAGCAGGCACCTGAGCTACCGGAACATTCGGCTGTTGCATCTGCTCCATCTGTTTGGCTCTGCTGAGAAGTGCAAGCGTCATGTTGGCTTGATTGACTGCGTCCGCGAATGGTTCGTACGTCTTGGCTCGAAGGGATATCATTGCGATCTTGTTCTGATCCAAGGCTTGGTTGACGAGTCCTAGGGCATCTGAGCTCCGATAATGCGCTGTCTCTTTGATGAGAATCTCGGCTTGGTGAATCAGGTCCTTGGCTTGAGCATAGCTTGCCTTGGCTATGTTCACCAGTTCCGGTGTTCCAGCCGCTATGGTGTACGAGTCCTCTACCTTGTCCAAGAGAAGTGCTTCCAGATTGTAGGTTTGGTTCAGGAACAGGTTGTGTGTACCGGCCTCTACACCGAAGGTTGGATGTGGTAGCTGCCATCTGGGAGCGCTGCCAGGGTTCGCATCTTGGACTACGACGGGCCCGGTTCCACGCCAGTACTTACTCTCATCCACGAAGCTGATCAGGATTCCATGATCGGGAAGGACGGCGTCGAAACCGGCCTGTTCACGGTTCTCGATTACGAAATAGGTCGTGGTGTTCAGATAGACTATGATTGCCTGAATTCCCGAACTGGCATGCTCTAGTGGATCAACCGTCGCGGCGCCTTGCTGCCCAGGTAGCAGTTCGAAGACGCGGTCGGGAGTGATCCATCCCAACCTGATTTTTCCCCATGCGCCAATATGCGGTCTTTCGTTTGATCGTGACATGAGGTCCCACGGGCCTACGAACACCGCGGCCTCCCGCCAGTCTGCGGGTCCAGTAAACGCGATTGGGTAACTGTAAAGGTCAGGAAGCCCGAAAATATGTCCCAGTTCATGGGCCGCGACTTTCCAGCCCTCTCGCGCGCCGAGTCTTCCTATCACAACTGCTTGAGTTAGTGTCGCGTTGTCGCTTGTCGGCAGCTGTAAACTGGTTTCCGTGTAAGACCATGTTGCGTCTCCGGCTGTTGCTATGAACACGTAGTCAAATTGGCTGAAGTCAACTTCGCTGTCCCAGACGTCAATAGAGTCCCTGATGATTTCAACTGCTCGCCCTTTGCTCCAGCCCCCGCTGGTCACCGTCGCAAGGTCATAGTATGTTGACGGTTGCGAGAGTATCTTCCATTCATCAGTTACGTGTCCGGTAATCCATGTGAGGTTGTAGGAGACCTCAGTGTAGTATCGGTTTAGCGTCTGGAAAACATCATTTTGAACTTCCGCCGGACTCAGCCCATGCTTCACGTCAGGGAACTCGACAAGTAGAACAATGATGGAGTGTGGTCCGTACGCGTCTGGGTGGAGTGTGGTCACGCTAACGTCGTCGAAAGCTGAAGACGAGCGGGCCTCCACGCCGAGTCCGATCATGCCGGAGGAGATGGAGTTGCCCGACAAGTCCTTGATGGTCATTTCGGGAATCTGATCTAAGTAGACTGAAATCGTTGGAATCGTGCCGTAGATCTTGACCTTGATCTCATGCCACGCCCGCATGTTCAGCGGAGACCCCCACGAACCTTCACGGTGAAGTAAGCGATCGGTTCCGTTTCGTCTCAACCAAAAATCGAAGTGGTCAACCGCGAGAACTATTCTATAGTGATTTTGCGAATCGACCCAACGGACGAACGCAGTTAACGTCTGACCCGAACTGGATCTGGCGCGTAGGGTCAGAATGAAGTCAGACCATGACTTGTCGCCTGAGGAAATCTGTGAGGTCGCATTGCTAGATGCTCCTATCAGGTATCCACTTTCCAAGGCCCACGTGCCTTGAACGGTGGTCCACTTTGCCAAATCACCTGAGAAATCGTCTGAGAACAGTGTCTCAAACGGGGGAACGTTCGATGCGCTGTGCCCTGTGTTTGAGTCCAAGGTGAGAAGGGGAAACGCGAGCGTAAGAAACAGAAGTAGATGCGAGCGCACGGGTGTCTTCACAGAGAACCCACGGAATTAATGACTATTTTGAGATCAGTGCTTCGGCCTCGTCTATCTGTTGAGCGTATATCTTTCTATCCTCTTCCTCTTTGACAGAGCCAAGTTGTTGGCGAGCTTTGTCCACATATTGCCTCGCTTTCTCCGAATCCTCGGCCACAGCGCACGCTCTTGCCATTCCCTCATACGCCGAAAGAAGTATCTCGCCGAGATTGTTCTCCTCGCAAGTGTCGAGTGCTGATTGAGCGAAGAGCGACGCGAGCGTTGGCTGTTTCAAATCTGCATAGATGCGAGAGATCTGCCAGTCTCTCATTGCCCAATTGTCTCGTTTTCCGGCATTTCCCCAATGGAAGCGGGATGCGTGGGTGGGGACGAGCATTTGCATGTCTTCCTCTTGGCTTCGACTCTTCTCATCCGGGAGGTCCCAAGCTTTGTTGAAGCAGGCTACCGCCGCTTCACGTTGGAATTCGCCTTCGCGCGTCGCATGTTTGTCTTTATCTTGAGACATGCGTTTCGACTGCGGTCTCACGATATAAGAGACTTTTTGCAAACGATGAATATGATAGATCAAGCGCGACGAGCGCGAGTTGCCACTCAAATTCCGTTTGCTTAAATCACATCGTTTGAAAGGTGGGTTTTGGTAGTTTGCTTGGCGAGCTCGGAGCCGGGTTCTCTTAGGAAGAGTATCACTCTTCGAGAGGGCGTTTTCATGTACGTTGGCTCCGTTCTGGGAAGCGGGATCCTCGTTGCTCCTGCAATTGCGGCTAGCATTGCAGGGCCTGCTTCACTCGTGGCTTGGGTCCTGCTCTCGGTGTTGAGCTACCCAATCGGCTACACATTCGGGGTGCTCGCGTCAACTTACCCTGATGCAGGCGGAGTGTCCGCGTACGTGAAACGCGCATTTGGCTGGGCGGTGGGCACTGTCGCCGGATGGCTTTTCGTCTTCTCCTACTTTGTTGGAGCTCCCATAGTCGGCATCATCGCCTCGTCCTACATCATCACTTCACTTGGTCTATCCGCCAATCTGCTCTATCCAATCGCATTCATGTTCATGGGTGTCACAATCCTCAGCAATGTGGCGGGCATCAGGATAGGCAGCCGGACAGAAACTGTCGTTTTGGCGAGTATCCTAGGACTTCTCTTTGTGGCTGTATCCCTTACGCTGCCGCACGTTGAGCAGGCGAACTTCGAGCCCTTCGCTCCAAAGGGATGGATTCCTGTAGGCGTGGTCGCGGTGATCATCTTCTGGTCCTTCCAAGGTTACGAGAATGTTCCGCACATGGCGGAGGAATTCAGGAATCCCAAGAGGGACTTTTCGCTTAGTATCGCCTTGAGCGTCATCATAACGAGTCTATTGTATGTGTTAACCGCCTTTGTGACGATTGGGACAGGGATCTACGAGAATCAGAGCCTCTACGCTCCAATTGCGATCATGTTGTCCCGATCACTCGGAATCAGCTCGGTCATCATCACACTATTCTTAGCTGTAACAACATGCTTCGGCGTGATGAACGCATACAGCATCGGCGTCTCTCGTCTCGTATACGCGCTCGCCCGCGATGGGAGCATGCCTCAGGTGTTAGCGAGATTGAACAAGCACGCGGCACCTGGCAGAGCTGTGTTCATGCTTTTCACAGGAGCTGCTACTGGTCTATTGTTGATTATGTTACTGGGAGCGCAGGTTGAGTCCCTCTTTCTGATCTCGGGAGCCGGCTTCACTGTGCTGTACATAATGGGTTCCGCAGCCTCTGTCAAGCTGCTGAAACTTCCAGGCCTGAGACGGGCCTTTCCCTACCTCACGCTGGCCGTGTCACTCATTGTGTTTGCTTTCGTGGGTGAATACGCGATTTTTCCACTAGCAATAGTAGCAGTCTCAACTTTGTGGATAGTAAGCAAGAGACGGGATCGAGCGCCATCTTGACATTGCGCCTCATTTCTGGAAAAAGCCTTTCTCCCCGAGGCAGACAGGTAGCTGTTCCATGACGCTACCCAGGCTGTTGAGAATTACGCTATTGGTGATCGTGGTTTTCACAATAGTCGCCGCAGCCTGGCTCTGGCAGGATCGACCCATAACATGGAGCGGAGATAAGCAGGTCTCGTTTGGGACTGGAGATTCTAGGCTAGTGGACGTTAAGGCCAGCGCTTCTAGCTCAGTTGTTCATTTAGTGTGGGAGGACGATCGCGAGGGCAGTACAGAGGTATTCTACAAGCGCAGCACTGACAATGGCATCACGTGGGAGGCTGATGTGAAACTTACTCAGCTGAGTTCCAACACAACGGAACCCGCACCGAGAATCGCAGCATTTGGCGGGCATGTTTTGGTTTTCTTCTCCAATCAGACAGTCACTGGTCAACACCTGTTCTATTCAGTGAGTGATGATGAGGGGGAGAGATTCTCGGATCCCATACCACTCACAGCTGATGATGGTGATCAAACCAATGTTGCCGTTGCTATGGTGGGGAACGTAGTTCATGTTGTTTGGCAGAGCTATTTTCGAGGCTCGTCCGAAGTAGTTTATCTGCGGAGTCTTGATGCTGGGTCGACATGGGGAGAGGAGATATCTCTTACGAAGACGAAGACGTTGGACCGTCATCCCGCCATCTTCGCAACCGCACAGCAAGTGTTGACGGTCTGGAGCAGGAATGAGGAGGGAAGGGAGGCCATATTCTTCAGAGCCAGCACTGACTCAGGTACAACTTGGCAGCCTGAAGTCCAACTGTCTGAGTTTTCTCCCCTCGTTTTCCCCCTGTTCCCATCTGTCGGATCTAACGGCACGCATGTTCACGTTGTTTGGAATGGGGCAGAGGTCGAGTACGTACGTAGCGCAGATGCGGGAGTGAATTGGGACACTCCGGTGCCGCTGACGAACAGCACAAGGCAGTATCTGGCTCCTGAGATTTCAGTCGTAGCTTCACTGCTTCAGGTTGTTTCGCCAGTAATCCTCACGCAGGGAAGAAATGTCACAGCCTACATGTACAACCTGATCAGTTTCGACGGCGGCAACCACTGGCAGCAACCCCTGCTGCTTTCATCGCATAAATCAGCGCTTTCGTTAGCGCCGGCCATATCCTCCCGCCCTGACGCCACTTTCGTGGCATGGCAAGATAACCGAAATGGGAGATTCGCAATTTTCGTAGCCTCGAAGCCCGACTTCACGCTGCTGAGGTCTTTTGGAACGCAGCTTGCAGCCCAGGCCGGGATCGTCATCGCGGCAGCTGTCATTGTCCTACTGTTGTCACAGACGAAAAGCTTCGAAAGAGTCCTCTCGACAAAACCAGAGACCAGCAACGAAACGCAAAAAGAAGCTAGAATGATCGAATGTACAAAGAAAGTTGGACTCACATCGGCCAATTAGCGAGTCGGTGAGCAAATGCAAGGCTCATTACATAGGCAACCAAGCCATTTTGATTTGGGAGATTGTCTTTCACACAAGAGCGCTAAGTCCTCGTCGATGAACTATTAGATCTAATCCTACAGATTAGATTTTTTTCCATGGTCCATCCCCGATTAACAACCTAATAACTCCCCATGCATCTAGCATTCGCAGGCAAAGAATGAATACTTACGCGGAGCTCAACCGGAAGGACTTACGTGAAGTGGACGACCTCCTGCGGAAGCATGATCTCCCGCAAGCATCTGAGAAGCTGTGGGGAGCTTTCGTTGACGCAGTCAAAGCAGTGGCTGAAGGCAGAAGCCAGAAGTTGGGAACGCACAGAAGTATTGCACAGTTCGTCCTCACGCTGGAAAAGGAGTACTCGGAATTGAGACTGCATGACGCTTTCCGACATGCGGAGGCTCTTCACACGAACTTCTTCGAGGATCAGCTGCCCGAAGAGTCTGTTCGCCTCAGCGCAGAAGTGGTTAGAGGAGCAATCGAGAGGCTCCGATCAAAGGAACCTTTCTAGGTCTACCTGTTGATGCTGTGGGGGGGCGGACTTGAACTCTCGACCACCATCTGATGGCATTTTGCGCCGCAGTCTCTTACCGATCTTCTCTTCTGATTGAACTGGAACTGAAGTCGCTCACGTCCGGTGCACAGTTAATACGTAATCTTTATGTAATGCTTACGTAAAGCGCAACCGCAAGGGGAAACGCGGCGTGGTCAATCTTACCGTCTCTCTCTCTGAAGAGACTGTGAGAAAGCTTAGGCGGACGATCAGAGATCGATACGGTTCGCGTCGCGGAGCCTTGTCAGGGTTGGTGGAGGAAGCTGTCCTCGAAGTCTTGGGGAGACTCGAAACACCGAACCTAAACGAGAGATTTCGTGCCCTGAAAGGCGGCGAGGTTCTGGCGGAGGCCGATAACCTTGACCAGTTGGCATTGAAGTTGAGGAAGCTGAACGTCGACGCAAGGTCTGTTAGGATTCTCTCGTCAACTTATCTCGCTCCGGTGGTGCGGGCAGGATTTCGCGCGAGAAAGACTTGAGCGCTTTCCTCAACCTTACACCTACAGTCCGCGTTGCCCTAGGGAACCCTTTTTCTGGCGCACGGTACCCATCAGAGGAATCGGCGGTCGCAGTAATCGACAGTGGTTATGAGGGCTTCTTGGCGGTCCCTATGGATGTCTTCGAGCACCTCCAGCTTGATGAGCTTCAGCAGCAAAACAGGGCTCTGCTGCTGGCGAATGGCGATACTATAACTTCGAACGGAGCCTATGCTACTTTGGAATTGCCTCACCTTCCTATCAAACTAAACGGATTCGTCGAGACTTATCATGGTCTCGAAGAGATTATCTTAGGCGTCCAGGCCTTGTCCCGTTTCAAGATAACCCTCGATTACTGTTCAAAGAGGATCAGCTATCAACCGTGTCCGTGACGCGCAAGCGCATTGCCCTAGGCAGAGTCCACAAAGCTTCAATCAATGACAGGTCTTCCTCCGCACAGAAATGCAATCTCATAGGCCTTACTATGGTTAACCTCTCCATTCAGTGTACATTCGGTCACTGGATTTGCGTTCACTGTGTTCGGAACTTCTTTCCGTGAGATGCAGAGGTTTCATGGTGGGCCGGGGCGGACTTGAACCACCGACCACCTGCAGTGACCGCGAGTTGTTCACACGCGAGTGTCAGGCAGGTATCCTAACCAGACTAGACGACCGGCCCAGAGCGGGCGCTGATTGCTGGTTGGACAGAAATAAAGGCTACTTAGGGGTCGGCGTTCGGTTGAGTGCTATTTGCGAGTTTAGCTTGAGCCGGAAATCTGCACGTCCTCGAAGCGAATGTAGGGTGCCACGCAACCGAAAGAGTAAGCGGATACGATTTCTGGTCTGTTGGAGATTCCTGATATGTGCGTCATTAGGTCGAGGGCGGATCCGCTGAATGACCCACCGACAACACCTTCGGCCAGTTCCCCGTTTCTTATCGATTGTGCGTTTCTGATTTCGGATCCGAATCTCGTGGTGATTCTGTCGGGGTTCAGCCACGCTGCGTGATAGATCATCAGCCCGTCTCGTGTGTCCTTGATGAGATCATCGAGGCTGCGTGAATCTCCGCGGATCGAGAGGTTTGTGTGGGAGTTTCCGGGAGGAACTTGGTAGCTTTCGTCAACATCGGCTCCGAATCCGCCACGGATACCGTTGCCGGTTGGCTGCGCGTGCATCGTCTGTGCGTGGAGCTGATCGTACAGGAAGTTCCTGAAGACCCCTTTCTCGATTAATTTCGTTCTTCCCTGCGGTTGGCCTTCTCCGTCGAACGCGTTGGTTCTCAGGCCGAAAGGAAGGAGCCCGTCGTCAACAACGGTCAATGCCTCTGACGCAACGCGCTGTCCCTTCTTGAACGCGGAGAGGTTCAGGTTCACTGCCTCGGAACTCGAATGGAACCCAATGGTTGGGAGAAACAGGTCGCATACTACTGACGGCGCGAAGATCACTGTAGTTTTGCCGGTCGATGGCGCGTGGCGATTCAAGCAGCTTCTTGCGATCTTCATCCACTCGGGCACGATTTTGTCTGGGGCTAGGTCGCGAATTTGTCGAGAGTAGCGGGAAGGCCAGAACTCAGTCGCATGGCCCCCTGAGCCTATCTTCAGCGTCATCTCCACGTATAGGTAGGTTCCGAGCGACTCACAGTCGATTCCTGCGCTGTTGATTATCTCATCCTTCACAACATATGTTCTCACTTTGCCATAAGTCAGCGAAATGTCCTTTTCTTGGGAAATAATGTCTAGCGCATCCTTTGCGTACTCTTTTCCAACTTGTTCGGTGCCGTTCAGGATTTTGCGGTCTACGATCCTAACAGGTGGAAGTTTCTTCCTCGTTGGCAATTCGAAGTATGGGGATCGGTTGAGCTTCGCGAAATCGTGTGCCCTCCTCGCGGTCGCTTCAAGGTCGACGACTGAATTGCACGAGGCGTAGCCGACACCTGCGCCGTCGGATCTAGGAACAATCACCCTAACACCGTAGCCGGTATTCTCCTGCCGGATGACCGCTTCTCTCTCGTTGCCCCTCAGTTGCAAATCTGTTCTCTTTGAGTGTTGAATGTAGACTTCCCACTGCGCTCGGGTCGCCCTATCCATCAGCCCAGCGATGTTCATGCAATCACCGCCTTCGTCCTCCACCAAGTTCCTCCACTGCCAACTGGTACATAGTCCTCTGAGCCTTTTCCGCAGTTACCTGGGTCAACAGTAAATCCGTCACTGCTGACAGCGTCCACGTTTCCCAGAACATCCAATACCCTACCAGTGAGCGTGAGTGACTTGAGCGGCTTAGTCTTGGTACCATTCTCGATGAGGTAGCCCTTCTTGGTGGAGACTTGCATGCCGCCTCCCAATGGGTCTTCGATTCCGAACTGCCAACGCATCACCATGATTCCACTCTTCGTATCCTTGACGATGTCATCTAGAGTTCGATCACCAGGTTTCGCGTAGGTGTTGCTCATTCGGATGAATCTGCGTCGGGCAGCGTTTTGGGTTCTTGAGCTGCCGGTCAGATGAGCTTTCATAGCTGCGCCGGTTTCGACATCATGAAGAAAGCTCACCAAGACACCGTCTTGTACAAGCGTATTCTTCCGCGACTTCACGCCATCGTCGTCGAAGAAATAGGTTCCATTTCCTCGTTCCAGAGAGGAGTCTTCGTACATGGTGACCAGGTCTGAGGCAACCTTCTTGCCTAGCATGTCCTTCAGGTATGATCTGCCCCTGACTGCTTGGTCTGCTTCCAGACCGTGCCCGAATGATTCATGGCACACGGTGCCGACCACGCCAGGATCAAGGATTACCGTCTGAAGCCCCGTCGGAGGTGGGATGGCCTTCAATTGCTCAACTGCGCTCTGGACTACCTCTCGTATTCTATCCTCAGTAACATCCTCGATAACCTCGTAGCCGACAGTCCCACCAAGATTCAGATTGTCTGAGTCGGTCGTCCCGTTCTCCTTAACCACCACCTCCACCAAGAATCTCGTTCTGGGAATAACCTGTCGTGCCTTCGTTCCGTTGGAGGAAACAAGAACTCTGTCAATGATGCTTTCCGCGTAGGCTACTCGGGTATCTGCAATTCTGGGATCCAATTGGCGCGTAAGGTCGAAAATCTCTCTCACCTTCTGAAGTTTCTCGTCCACGGGAACCTCCAGAGGGTTCTTCTTGACAGGCATCTCCACGTTCATTACTAGCGTGTCTGGGATGGCAAGTCTCTTCTCCGCCGCTGTGGCGGAGTCCTTCTTGAGCGTTCTTGTGAGTTTGCGCATCGTCGCTTTGTCTACCTCGTTAGAGCAGGAATACGCCCAGCCTGACTTGCCAAAACTTCTCAGAGAGACACCTTGTGTCGTTCGGTTGCTGATGCTCTCCTGCTCCTTGTTCTTCCTAATCCACAGCAGGGTCTGCCAGTCGTAGAGGCCGTCAACGTAATGAAGACCCGTGGATTCGAGAACTCGCTGCAGGTCATCCATCACGCTCTCAGATTCTTGAGTGCTCTCGTTCACGGGATTTCAGCTCTTGTTCGTAGCGGATAGCGAACACAGATTAAAGTCAATCCGTGAATAGAACCCGCGAGAGTGCCATGCGATCCTATGCCGTTAGAATGCTCGATTTGTCCGCGGGCTCTCGAATAGCGGTGCTCAACGCGAAAACAGCCGACAGTCTCGGTGTCGTCCCATGGGATAGAATCAGAATCAAGAACGGGCGACAAAGAGCGACCGCGGCTTTGGTCGAAATTACGAAATCCCTCGTGTCGGAGAATCAGATAGGGTTACCAAGACTCGTTGCTCAAGAATTGAGCATAGCGGAGGGGGAAAGTGTCAGCGTCGAACCAATTCCCCCTCCAGTTTCGGTTAAACATGTTCATGAAAAAATGCGCGGCAAGAAGTTGGGCCGCGAGGAAATCTACGCGATAGTGCGAGATGTGGTTGACAAAAATCTCAGCGAGCTAGAAATGGCCGCATTCGTAATGGCAGAGCACTACAAAGGAATGGAACAAGACGAACTGCTATGGCTCATACAGGCAATTGCAGACACCGGGACACGCATCGACTTCGACAAACCCGTTTATGACAAGCATTCAATCGGAGGTGTCCCCGGAAACAAGGTTAGTCTCATCATCGTGCCGATAGTCGCGGCTTCCGGTCTACTGATCCCAAAGACTAGCAGTCGAGCGATCACAAGCGCATCGGGCACCGCTGACACGATGAGCGTTCTCGCGCCCGTGGAGTTCTCTGCCCAGGAGCTTCACAAGATCGCTTCGAAACTCAACGGAGCCATTGTCTGGGGAGGCGGACTGAACCTCGCACCCGCCGACGATGCTTTCATCACAGTCGAATACCCGCTTCAGCTCGATCCTGAACCGCAGATGATCGCGAGCATTCTTGCGAAGAAACTTGCCGTTGGTACAGATTTTCTGGTTCTCGACATTCCGACCGGTGAAGGAGCCAAGATACCAACCTCCGAGGAGGCTCGGCGTCTCGGAAATCGATTCATCGAAACGGGCATCAAGTTGAACATGAGGATCAGATGCGGCGTGACATACGGGGGACAGCCAATCGGCCGAGCCGTCGGACCCGCACTTGAGGCCAAGGAGGCTATGCAAACCCTTGAAGGAGCAGGGCCGCAGAGCCTTGTCGAGAAGTCCACAGCATTAGCGGGCATGCTACTCGAGATGGGTGGCAAAGCGCCGAAAGGAAATGGGCAGGAGACCGCGAGAGAAATCCTCCAAAGTGGTATGGCGCTGAAGAAGATGCTTGAGATAATCGAGGCACAAGGCGGTAATCCTCACATTAGGTCGGAAGAGATCGTAGTGGGCTCTTTCAAGCACAGCGTCACTGCTCCAGTAGATGGTTATGTGACCCATGTCTCAAATGCTGCGATAAATGAAATCGCGCGCGCTACGGGTGCCCCGGTCGAAAAAGGATCAGGGGTGGTTCTCCATCTAAAAAGAGGAGAGAAAGTTTCGAAAGGCGAGCCGATTCTAGATATCTATGCTGAACGCCAATCAAAGCTTGAGCAGGCATATTCCTTGGTCGCGAAATTGCAGCCGGTAACAATCGAGGGAATGCTGCTGGAAGAGATCCCTGAATATTGAGCACGCTTCATGAAATAGGAAAGCATTTCTTTGCAGCTCACATGACTTGAGCACAGCTGATGCGAATGGTGCGCCTGTACAATCGAATCATGAAGTTCGACAAGAAGATCCGCTTCGCAGCACTTGTTGACGCAAACGGACGAATCCTTGAAGGCGGGATGCGGGAGGGCGTTGAGCCGATCGAACCGCTAGAGAAGACTCCGCACCTAATTGCGAGGCTGGTTTCGATTCAGAAGGAGGAGGACCTCGCGGAGTTCTTCGGCAAGCCTGAGTATTCAATACTCGTGCATGAAGAGATCATCGCCATGATTTTCCGCGCTGGAAAAAGACTTGTTCTGATAACTGCAGACAGAAAATTCTCGTTAAGCAAGGTCGACAAGCTACGCAGTCTGGTCGCCAGAGGTTAGTGTGGGCCTCAACGAGGCGCTAGCGCGTTCTGCTTGTTAATCGGATACTTTCGACCCCGCCATTCGATCTCGCGCAACGATGCCGATTTAGCTAGGCAGTAAGTCATCGCCCAAGGTACGAGGAGACTCGCGAAGGCTCCGAGAATGCGGGTCTTCCTGAACTCGCGACTGAAGTGGGGCAGGGCTTGCTCAAAGGCCGAATATCTTTGGACGCTGTTAAGGATGCCCAGAATGCTGGGAGAGAGCAGCAGCGCTGCGGGAATGAGCCAGCCGGGTTCTAAGAAGAATCCCAGAGCTAGGCTTGTGAGTCCAAGTGCGAGTACTAGGTCAACGAATCCGTAAGCAACGAGCGCGTAGCGCCAAAGGCCCTTGTTCAACACCTTGGTCAGTGCCGTTTGTCGTACTGCCCATTCAAGAAAGCGAGCGCGGGTTGTTTGGTTGTGAGTTGCCACCACGCACTGGGGAAGAAATAGCGTCCTGTAACCATTCCTGCGAAGCGCAAGAGTAAGTGCAATGTCGTCGCTGACCGCGTTCAACCAAGCGTCTCGTATCTTGATCTTCTCCAGGGTCTCGGCACGGACCGCTGTTGCGCCACCCCAGGGGAAATGGAAACGTTGATCGAAGAGGATGCTCGTGCCAGCCGCGTTCCATGCCGATTCAACGTACGACCAGAAACCGCCTCCGGCCGGGAAGTACCATCGGAACCCGGTCGTGGCACCAATGGACTGATCGATAAGTGGGTCTACCAATTCTGAAAGCCAAGTTGGAGCAGCCAGAGAGTCGCTATCAATGAATGCATACACGTCAGCCTGCCCTTGAGTTTTCTTGAGGGCTGTGAGTAGAGCGGCTACTTTCCCGCTGCACGTTGGGCTCTGTTCCGCGGTGAACAATGTCGCGTTCGCGCTGGGATTTTTCGCGATAACGGACCTTGCGAGGGAGTACGCAGGGTCGTTTTCGTTGTCCGTCACGAGAACCACTTCATAGTTAGGGTATTCTTGGCTCAGTATCGCTTTGATGTTCTCCTCGAGTCCATTTTCCAGTCCCTTGCAAGGCATGACCAAGCAGACTTGTGGCCTGAAATTGGATCTGGGTCGGTCGATTGAGGAGCGAACTCTGCGGCTGAAGACAAATCCGTGATAGAACGAGTAGGCGAGTGCGAGTACTGATAGGAATCCCATGAATAGGAAGAAGGGATAGACTATCTCTGTAAGTGACAGAAGCGCCCCTCGCTTTCGATCGGGATAGGGCGGTCAGGCCTCGATTACTTCACACTTGACCAGTTTGAGGACTTCCGCGGCTCTGTCTGGGTCCAAACGGATAGTGTAAAGTTGTGAGGCTGTTCGAAGCTTCAGTTTCACAGTGTCCTTCAGTCTCTTCACGCGGCATTCGCTCGCTTTTTCCGACATTCTAACGAATTCGTCTGAGTCAGCTATCTCCGAGGGCATGGCATATCCCGAACTGTCGGCGCCTAGAGAAGAGTGCGCCGATATAAATCTGGTCAGCCGGCGAAGACAAGAAGTTCTTCCTCGTAGCGCCTGCCGTCCACTACGGAGCCAGGCGGCCTTCTGTCAACACGTCGAGCTGAGAGAGTTTCTCCGAACTTTCGATTTGCCTCCGTGTGAGTTGAGAGTTGATCGGTCAAAATCGCGAGTGGTGCGTCGATCCGCAGAGGGCGGGACGGCATCACGTGGCGGGTGACCTTGTGTGGAAGAAGTAGGCCCTGCGTCCCATACGCTCGGATCTGGTCTTTCGTGAAGGTTGGCAACGAGATTACGAGGTTTACGCGACCTGACTGGAGGTTTTGAACTGAGACGTTTTCTGGCAAATAGTCCACATGACATCCTTGCCTAACCAAGGCCTTCTCGAGAATTACCGCCTGCCTCGAAAACTCGATAGGGTCCAACAGCTTGGCAAGCGAACATCCGATCCCGTTCCCTGTGATAATGATGGTTTGTGGATCGTAGCTTGGATTCCTCATGTCAACGTTCTTCTTTGCGTATTCTAGATTGTGATCTTCGAGAAGCTTTTCTGCCGTTCGGAGAGGGTTGTTCACGTTGAAGAGCCTGAACCATGATCCGACTCTGATAAGTGGACTGGTGTAGTTGACGAGGCAGCATGGTGCAAACCTGCACTTCAGTCGCTTGAGCGCGCTGTGTCGATGCATGCCATCGAGAATCACCAGCTCGTCTTGGTCGACGATGAGAGGGTCGCGGACAACTCCTTGCGTTGCCATCGCATCTGCCAGCGATTCCACCAATGCGTCTATGACTTCTTCATGGGGCTTCAGCGCATCAATATCGAGCAGCGAGATTTTGAAACTTAGATTGGACGAGCTCACTTCCAAATGCGCTGCGCCTACGTTGCAGATTCTGATTTGGTGTAAGCTCTAAGCGTTGCTGACGAGTATCCTATTCGACAAGTGGCTGATGCGTCAGAAATAGAAACGAAAACTGGGCGAGGAATGAACGGGAGTCCAGCGAACTACTTCGTGAACTTCGTCATCTTTGTGCCGCAGGTCGGGCACACGGCGCGTAACATGTTACGACCCTTCGCCGTTTTTTCCAGAGTAGTCTGATCGTCTGGAACGGTTTTCTTCTCCTTGCATTTCACGCAAAACATTTCTGCCAATTAGTATTCCCTCCCCTTGCTGGAACGAGTGGGTGTTAGCGCATGGCGAGGCCATAAAAGGCTTTGCCAACAAAACCGGAAATTCGCAATAATCCTTGACGAAACCAACATGAATTGATAACGCTCTGTCAAATCGTCGGAAAGAGGGTACTTTCAGTCACCTGTCCACGTTAAGTGATCACGAAGATCTTGAGATACTGAGAAAAGTGTGCTGACGATCAAGACTGTTCAACAATCCTTAGCACCAGACGAGAAAATTCTGTAGTTGCTCGAGCAATTCCGCCAGATGATGAATCATTGCATTCGAACTGGAATTGCTGAGAACATCAGCAGCCTCAGGGCACTGTCTCTGAAATCGTACAAGCCGCTCGCTCCATCCGATACGATGAGCTGCTACAGGCTCTGTGCAATTGGCGCCGCAGTGGGCGTTCTGCGGACCTATCGCAAAGCAGTTCGACAAGGACGCAAACTTAGAACTCCACGTGTTCGTCGACTGCGAGCTACGACGTGCTATCGCTTCAAAGTTCAAGATGGCCATTTGCTGCTACCGCGGTCGCCGAAACGACCAATTAGAATTCCGCTAACCTCACATGTCCAAGCTAGCCTTGAGGGTTACGAGATTCGATCGGTTACTATTACGCCCGACACGTTGTCTTTGACCTACGCCAAGCATGTGAGACAGATCACGCCGAGAGGATTCGTCGGCATAGATGCTAACTTGGACAACGTCACCTTGGCGACCAGCGAGGAGTCCGTCATTAGACATGTCCTCTCCGAAGCAACCTTGGCAAAATCAACTTACAAGGAAGTTCGATCTCACATGAAACGTAATGAGGCCAAGAGAAAACACTTCGGCATTGCAATGGAGAATCTCACAGGCATGCGCAGGCTCTATCAACGCGGTGACTGGAAGAGCCGTGCGTATCGCGGTAGAATGAACTCTTGGTCCTTCGCGGAACTACAGTGCCGACAAGTTAACGGAACCATTGATAGACATCAAGAGAAATCGCACGGGATACGGCAGCGCACCTTTTTGACAAAACGATGAGACCATAAGCATGTGCGCTATCTAACTGGCACGTTCGTGTGCGTCATGACCTCACGAAAGTTGATTTCGATCATCGGCACTGGTAAGCTTGGAAGCGCGGTTGGTCTGCAGGTCGCGAGCAGAGAGCTCGGGGATTTGAGGCTGGTCGACATCATCCAAGGTCTTCCGCAAGGTGAAGCGCTCGATCTTGGACAGATGGCTGCAGAGCAGGGAGCGGACGTGGACATAGTGGGGTCGAACGACTACAAGGATATCGCCGGATCCGACCTCGTTGTTGTGATTGGTGGTCTTGGCAGAAAACCGGGAATGACAAGACTCGACTTACAGGAGAAGAATGAGGAGATAATTCGCGGAATTTGCGAAAAGATCGTGGAGTACGCGCCGAAAACCCTTGTTCTGATGGTGACGAACCCGCTCGACATCATGACGTATCTTGCGTGGAAGGTGACGGGATTCGAGCCCGCGCGAGTGTTCGGCCAGAGTGGAATGCTCGACACGATGCGGTTCAAATATTTCATATCAAGAGCGCTGGGCGTCTCGACAAGCTCTGTTCAGGCTGTGGTTATCGGTGAGCATGGGGACTCAATGGTGCCGCTGCCGAGATTCTCCACCGTAAACGGCGTTCCAATAACTGAACTACTTACGCCTGCGCAAGTAGCCGAAGCGGTCGAGAGAACCCGAAAGATCGCAGCTGAGGTCATCGCGCTCAAAGGAGCCACGATCTACGCCCCCGCACACGGGATAACGCGGATGGTGGAGAGTGTGATCAAGGACAAGAGAATGGTTCTCTGCTTGACAGCTCATCTGAACGGAGAATACGGGTTTAGAGATGTTTACGTGGATGTGCCCGCGGTCCTAGGCGCGCGCGGTGTAGAGCGAGTCATAGAGTTGAAACTGAACGCTGAAGAGAAGGCCGCGTTCCAAAGATCAGTCGAAGTAGTCAAGACGGCGATAGGGCATCTCAAAACTGTGAAAGTCAGCTGACAAAGGCATCATGCAAGCGGTCCTCGCTTCGGTGTAGGTCCAACCATCCAAGCTAAGAGGGCGCTTCATAGAAACCCTGCTCCTTTTAACTCTGCGGCCCCCTCTGAATGTCGTTGATTCGCATGGGCTACGTCAATGTCACTGCAAAGATCAGCGATCCAGAGCAAACTCGAACCAAAGAGGTTGAGTTCCTAGTTGACACCGGAGCCTCTTACATGGTCCTGCAGCCTAAAGTCGCCGATGAACTGGGTTTGAAGTTGGTGAAGAAGACGAAAGTCACTCTTGCGGACAAGCGACAAGTTGACGCGGCATACGCCATGGCTTTCGTGAGGTTGCTCGATCGCGAAGCTCCCGTAACCGCGTTGGTGTTTGATAGCCCAATGCCGCTGCTCGGTACTTTTACGCTCCAAGTGTTGGGTCTCGAGGTAGACCCGACCAAGGAGGGGGTTCGACATTCACGACCTTTCGCACTTGGTCTAATGCTTGCTAACACCATGAACGAGAATGGCTAATTCCTGAGGAAACGGGATCGCCGGATACTCCGAGTCATGATGTGCGCCGTTTCGCCTACGAGGCGCGTGGGCGCGCCCTTGCGACGCGATTTGAGATTTGAGCAGCGACGACGCCTGCAGCGATGCCGGCATCGATGTTCACGACGGCGAGGCCCAAAGAGCACGCTTGGAGCATGGCCATCAATGCGGCTCGACCTTTGCCGCCATAGCCGTATCCTTGTGATGTGGGGACTGCTATGATTGGGATGTCCACCAATCCGGCCACGACCGTGGGCAATGCTCCCTCGCGGCCGGCGACCACGATCAGACAATCCATCTCGTTGTAGATCATAGTCCGCAGCGGTTCAACTAGGCGGTGAATCCCTGCCACGCCCGAGTCCTCTTCGAGGATTGTGCTGCAACCCATTTCCTCTGCCATCATAGCGGCTTCCTCGGCAACCGCCAGGTCCGCTGTTCCCGCTGTCAATATTCCAACTCTCCCCCCGGTCTTTGCCTGCTGGAAGTCCTTCTTTCTGATCACCATCAACCGCGCATGAGCGAAACTCCGTACATCGTAGGTAACATGGAAAACCTCTTGCAGCGATGAGCTCTGGGACTCATCGAGCCGACTGACTATTGCACGTCCGGTCTTGTCCAACATGCGAGTGCAGATCTTCACAAGATCACCGTGTGATTTTCCTTCCGCCAGTATGACCTCCGGCACACCTCGTCTAGTCTCCCTTGACACGTCGAGCTTCGCGATTCCTGAGATCTGCTCGACAGTGTTCATTCGGAGCGCTTTCTCGGCTTCGTCGATTGAAATCTTTCCTTCAATTAGTCGTTCAAGAATTTCGCGCAGCCTTTTCTCACCGCTTGGAAATGCCTAAGTACGATGAGCCGTGTCTTGTTGAATAAAATGTTAGCACCAAGAGCGTTCTCACAGACTCTTAGTTGCGTGTCACCGGACCTGCGGGAGAAAGCCGAGCGAGTTCTTGATGAGATCAGCGCTTGCAAGCGAGTCATTGTTGCTCTGTCCGGTGGAGTTGACAGTACCCTCATGGCGTATCTTGCGAAGCTTGCGGTAGGCGCGAATGTGATTGCAGTGACTGCCGACTCGCCGAGCTTGCCATCGTCAGAGTTGGAGGAGGCCAAGGAACTTGCGAAATTCCTAGGGATAAGACACATGGTAGTTCGCACAGAGGAGCTCGATGATCCGAGCTATGTGTCCAATCCGCCGAACCGATGCTACTTCTGCAAAGCAGAGCTGAGCGGGAAACTCATCCAGCTCGCAAGTGACCTTTCGGTTCCAGTGATTCTCGATGGCACCAATGCCGACGATTTGGCCGGTCATCGGCCCGGCGCAGCTGCGCTTTCGGAACACGGTGTGAAGAGGCCATTGGCGGATGTTGGAATGACGAAGGCTGAGGTTAGAGTACTTGCGCGAGCCTTCGGGCTGCCAAATCATGACAAGCCGTCGATGCCATGTCTCTCCTCGCGAGTTCAGTACGGTCAAAGGATTACGCCTGAGAGATTGGGCAGGATCGAGAAATCGGAGAACTTGATACGCGCGCTAACGGGCGTGAAGGAGCTCCGTGTCCGTGACCACGGCGACCTCGCAAGAATTGAAGTCGGGAAAGATGAAAGAGAGCTCTTCTTCGACCCCAAATTGCTGGATAGGATAGGATCAGCGCTGCGAGAGTTGGGTTTCGTCTATGTGACTTTCGATCTGTTTGGCTATCGAAGTGGGAGTATGAACGATCTCATTATGGTCAGACAGCTGCCGAAGGATGAAATCGCGGCACGCAACACCGCGCGTTAGCCACCATGCGCGACCGGCAGTAGATCCAATTCGTCCCCGTCCGTTAGTTTTGTATCTAACCCATTGAGGGCGTTGATCTCGCGGCCTGAGACCATGATGAGAGCGTTTGGTCTCGGATCAAGCGTCTCTGCATCCAGAAGCATTTGCTGAAGATCAGCCAACGCGTTGTTCGAGAGGAGATGAGTGATTGCGGATTTGACGGTCACATTCTCTTCTGAAATTGTCAAGTCCAGCTCGCGGGTCTTGGCGGCGGAGCCGAAGACGCCGTACAGCTTGACGTGGATGTTCATTAGATTCAGAGACCTTGATGCAACGAGTAAGAAACTGACTTATAGGAATCCTGAAACCAGAAATCAGCGAGGCTGCCGTTCGGTTTGCTTGCCGGAGATTACTGTGGCTTTTGCGGTCGAAAGCTGGAGAGCCCGCTGATGACCTGCAAAGGTTGCGGCAACACTATGTGCGCAGTCTGCCTTCCAGAACATGAAGCCGCCTGTCTGGGCAAGAAACCATGACGGCTTCAAGCTTCATCATTTAAGCTGTCAAAGCGAATTTGGAGAATCGCATGCCACAGAAGCGTAAGGTCCAGACGGAAACCTCATCTTGAACGGCTCAAAGCTGGAAAGGGGTCTCAATGTGTGTATACAGGTTCGAGTCAAGCTTCAAGTCGTCTCCATGATTGAAAGTCGTGTTGATGTCGTCGAAACGCCAGTTCCGATGGTGCGAATCGAGACCGTAAATGAGCCATTTTCACGATAACAATCGGGAATTCTGTTCGCGCATGTTTAACATGTAATGCTTACTTAATGTTATTAATTATCGCGAGTTGACGGCTCTTCATCATTTCGCTGGTAGTTGGTAGAAATGCGCAAGATTCGACTCGCACTAGCATTCATGATACTCTCCGTTCTCCTATTGTCGGTTTCTGTCTCGGCGGATAGCGCCGTGTTGGGCATATGGCGCGATATCACGCCCAACGCGTACATCAGCCCTCCAGCTAATCCCAAGTTGAATTCTCTGTACATGCTCTCCGGCTCCGAAGGCTGGGCAGTAGGAGACTCGCACCCAACCACCAACACAACGATCGGGTTACCCGCGATCTTCCATTATGATGGCGCAACTTGGAATCTGGTTCCCGCACCAAAATTCCCAGACTTCCCATCAAGGCCATCCGCATACAACCTCACTTCCGTCAGCTTCGGACCGCCGAAGGCCCCGATTAGTAGGAACGATGGATGGGCGGTCGGGTTCAACGCCACATTCCCAGCTACGGTGGTAACTCAGCCACCCAACGCGACGGCTCTCCACTGGGACGGCATAACTTGGCGCGTGCAGATTGCGGGGCTGACAGGCGCGTTTGCTGGGCCTCTATGGTCCGTGTTCATGGTCAGTCCCACCGACGTTTGGGCCGTTGGAGAGACCAGGACGGGTGCTGGCACTTTCTGGCATTGGACCGGTTCTCCTGGGCTTGGAGGTGGTTGGAACCTCGTTCAGCCTCCTGTTCCGGGCGTCGTATTCTATTCCGTGTTCATGGTGAGCGCAACGGAGGGTTGGGCTGTGGGTTCTGGTGGCGCAATCTACCACTACACAGCGGGCACGTGGACTGCATTCTCTTCGCCAGTCGCAGCAACATTAAGATCAGTCTACCTGCTGAGTCAAACGGATGGTTGGGCTGTCGGTGACGGTGGCACAATTCTCCACTTCACGACAGGAATATGGACGGGGCCCGTAAGTCCGGGTACGACAACGAACGGACTACTTTCAGTATCGATGGCTTCAGGTACAGAAGGCTGGGCTACGGGAAGGTCGGGAACTATTCTCCACTATTCAGGAGCGAGTTGGACACTGCTCCCACCAAACCTTGTGCCTACATCTCCAGTTGCCGCGTTCAGCTTCAATGGTGTGTTCACCAGTACAGCCGCTGACATCTGGTCAGTGGGCACCGCTGGCGTAATCCTGCATTATGATGGTTTCACGTGGGGATCCGTTACAAGTCCGACTCTGAGCCCGTTCAACTCTGTATCGTTCGGGCCTCCAGTAATTGGACCAGTTAACATGAACGACGGCTGGGCTGTTGGGAACGTGTCGTTCTCCGAGCCGACAATCTATCACTGGAACGGGTTCATGTGGACCAAGGGCGTTGCCATCGGAGCAACTAACCATCTCAACTCGGTGTTCATGCTCTCGACAGGCGACGCGTGGGCAGTGGGTGGGGGAGACAACTCGACCGCGTCATGCACAGCACCTGTCTGCCCAATAATCCTGCATTTCACCGGCGGTTCATGGAACACGATAACTCCACCGCCCGGAAACTACCGCCTCAAATCAGTGTTCATGGTGAGCGCAAATGAAGGTTGGGCCGTTGGTCAAAGTACTGGCAACACAGGCATAATCCTCCACTACACCGTTACGGGAGGAGTGGGCACGTGGGCCATCTTCCCCGCACCTGCCACGCCAACGCCAATCCCATCGCTGAACTCGGTGTTCATGCTCGGTGCAAATGAGGGTTGGGCGGTTGGGGACAACGCGACGATTCTACACTATACTGTGACGGGTGGCGTTGGAACCTGGAGCCTCGTGACGGTGAGCGGGACGCCGACGATCTCGCGCAATGCAAACCTCACATCAATCTTCATGCTAAGTCCAACCGTCGGTTGGATTGTTGGAGGAATACAGCTCCCCGCTGGCGCTGGACCAGGCGCTTTCGCGGCCGGGCCGGTGATACTCTACTGGGATGGTGCAAAGTGGGAGCCCGTGGCGACTCCGACGATACCTGGCGGAACATCATCCAGCGGCCTAACGAGCGCAACTCTGAAAACGATCTACTGCTCCGGACCGAACGACTGCTGGGCAGGTGGACTACCAGGGAAACTGTTGGTCAATCTGCTCCACTGGGACGGAGTGGCTTGGAGCCATGTCACAACTTCCCCCGCTCTACTCGGCCAGAACCTTCCGATCACCGCAGGCGAGGATGGCATCGTAACTCCACCCATCATTAACTCGATTTACATGATATCAGGAAGCAATGGCTGGGCTGTGGGATCGCCGAGAACGTTTCAGACCATTCCAACCGGCATACCTGGCGGAGAATTGGCAGCGATCCTGCGCTTCTCTCCGTTCGGTGGCGTCCTGACCGGGACAGCAACGACAACTGTAGTATCGACCGTCTCCACATCCACGACTCTGATCACAAGCGTCGTCGCGTCGACGGTGACTAACTTGACAACATGGTATTCGACAAGCACAGCAAGCGCCACAACCACGACGGCCGGGGGTGGCGGAATTCCCGGATTCCCAGTTGAATCGATTCTGGCCGGCATAGTCGTCGGGCTCGTAACGCTAGGAATCTTGAGACGGAGGCGCGGGAGTAGTTCGAGAGGCTAGGAGTCCCCTCATGAAGTCGAATCTTGTGGGAGGATTCCAGGTTAGCCGAAATCTCTCTAATCTCGGAAGGGGCTAGTGGTATGCCAGGTCGCAAATCGAAACGTATGGCCAACATAACCGCCACGCTACCGATTCAGCTGCTAGACAAGATCGACGAGATGGTTGACGAGGACGAAGTCCCCTCCAGGTCATTCGTGATTAGGGAAGCGGTGAAGAAGTACCTGAAGGAGTTTGAGCGAAAGTGAATGCGGCTGCTGGGTCAGTGGCTAACTCAGGAAAGTGTAGTTCTGTGGTACACAAAAACAAATATAAGCTTCCAGCGAGTTTTGAAGGTGGTCATTCAACTTGAACCATAAGCACGCCCTGTCAGCGGCTGTACTGCTTTTGGCAGTTGCCCTAGCAGTACTTCCACCCGCCGAGAGCGCCATCAATTACGGACGCTGGCGAGATATCAGCCCCACACAATACTCTGCTGTG
>Ga0315268_10000521_pt1 | contig 44879 bp, 38 predicted proteins | sample C1_top_MG_FD_204535 | JGI IMG/M metagenome (GOLD analysis project Ga0315268, IMG submission 204535) | Sediment microbial communities from Yellowstone Lake, YNP, Wyoming, USA - C1_top | ecosystem: Environmental > Aquatic > Freshwater > Lake > Sediment | place: USA: Wyoming | collected 2017-08-01 | reverse complement strand
TGTGCGTGGCGCGGGCAATCGTCAACCGCCCCGCCATCGTGCTCGCCGACGAACCGACCGGCAACCTCGACGCCGACTATGCCAACGAGATCATGGAAATGTTCAAGTCGTTCAACCAGGTTGGCGTCACGCTCCTGATCGCTACCCATGACGAACACCTGATCGCGCGCCATGGCGGAAAAATCCTGCACCTGAAACAGGGGGAGCTGCTGGCATGAACTGGCTTGAGCAACACTACCTCGCCCTCGGCCTTATCCTCCGCCGTTTCGCCCGCTCGCCGCTTTCCAGCCTGCTGGCCATGATGGTCATCGGCGTCGCGCTCAGCCTGCCGCTCGGTCTTTATACCCTGGTTGACAACACCCGGAATCTGGCCGACAACGTCCAGATACAACCGCAAATTACGGTGTTCCTGTCCCCGGGGGCGAGTGCCGTCAGCGCGCGGGAAATCGAGGCTCGACTGAAGGAAGAACACGCCATACGCCAATTCCGCTTCATCCCGCGCGACCAGGCCATGCAGGAACTGCTGCAAAGCGCCGGGCTCGCTGACGTGGCGGCGGGACTGGACAAAAATCCGCTGCCGGACGCTTTCGTGATCGAAACCCTAAGCACCAATCCCGCTGAACTCGAAAGCCTGCGCAATGATCTTCTGAAACTTCCCAAAGTGGATAGCGTACTGCTGGACACAGTCTGGGCAAAACGCCTCAACGGCATGCTACGCCTGGGCCGCGATATTGCACTGCTGCTTGCCGCCCTGCTCGGCTTTGCGCTGGTTGTCGTCACCAGCAATACCATCCGGCTGCAAATCCTGTCGCAACGGGACGAAATCGAAATCAGCAAGCTGATCGGCGCGACGGATGCCTTCATCCGCCGCCCCTTCCTTTACCATGGCGCGTTGCAAGGCTTGGGCGGCGGCTTGGCAGCATGGCTTATTGTTATCCTGGGCCTGCACTTTCTCAACACTGGTGTTGATGAACTCGCAAGGCTCTATGCCTCCCGCTTCCATCTGCAGGTACCCGGCACGGGCGACATGCTGGCCCTGCTGCTGTTCTCCTCCCTGCTCGGCTGGATCGGCGCATTTCTGGCTGTAGGACGACATTTGCGCGAGTTCGAGCCCCGCGCGTGACAAGAAATATCGTTCCGTACCAATTAAATCTGGGGCGCACACAGCGGGAGGAACGACGAAGCTTTCAAAGCGACACATAGCATATAACTCAGGGTGCCCGCGATATTGGGCCACCACCCTGTACCATGTAGCACCAATACATTCTTACAATTCCTTAACATTTGCCGGTGCACGGAATCAGATGATGAGCGTTCTTCAAGCAAACGCACACATCACTTGATAAGGAGAGAACCATGAACAGGCTTTTGATTCCTGCATTGATTGCCACGGCAGTTTTCAGCGCCAATGCCTTCGCGCACGATGACAGGGATGACGACCGCTGGGAGCATCGTCATCACCGCCGGGTGGAACACGTGGTCGTACATCACGTCTACGCAGAGCCGGAGGTCGTCTACCAGGCGCCGCCGGTCGTTTATCGCGAACGCATCGTGTACCGCGACCGTCCCGTCTATTATGAAGCCGAGCCGCGCTACTATGAACGGTCAGCCCCTTACTCAGGCGGCGGCTCGAACCGGTTGATCGGCCAAGCCGTTGGTGCGATTGCCGGTGGCGCACTTGGAAATCAGGTCGGCAGGGGCAACGGCCGAATCGCCGCCACTGCGATTGGCGCGGTCATTGGCAGCGCGATCGGCGGAAACGCCGCCTACCCCGGTTACTAATCAGCATAATGGGCCGATGAGCATCGCAGTGAAGCTTGACGTTCACAATGACGGCGTTTCCGCAGTCGATGCATTCAACCTAAAAACGGCGTTTCACCGCAAAGGACGCGGAGGGCGCAGAGGAAACGGGGTAGGCAGGGATGGGCGACTTGTCGCCCAACTCGCAAAAACAAGACCTTGGCAAGTTGTGCTGAGTCACCCGCTGGGTGAGAGTGCTTGTTACGCTAACCATCTGGATTCCTTTGCGTCCTCCGCGTCCTCTGCGGTTCAATAGCTTTTTCTAGGTTCAATGAACTGCTGCCTCAAGATACCGGAATGGACTTGATGTTTTCACCCCCCGCCTTGGGCAGGCGCACGGTCAGCACCCCATTCTTGTAGCTCGCTTCCGCCTTGTCGATATCCACATTGCGCGGCAAGGGAATGCTGCGCTGGAATGCCCCATAGGCGCGCTCCATGACATGGTAGGTACTGTCGTGGGTTTCACGCTCGTAGCGCTTTTCCCCGGAGAGGTAGAGCATGTTGCCTTCGATCGTGATGTGGCAGTCTTCCTTTTCCATGCCGGGCACCTCCACTCTCACCACGACTTCTTTCTCCATCTCCTCCACTTCTCCCGCCAGCAGGCTCCAGCGCGGGAAGGCGGCTAGCGCGCGACTCTCCGTCTGTTCCTCGTCCTTGTTGCGGGCAAAATGAGTAAGCGCGTTGTTGCTGCGGCTCAGCAATTCGCGCCAGCCTTCCGACAGGTTCTCCCACGTGCGGCTGATCTCGCGGCCAATATTTTTTCCAGCCTGTCTCAGCGAATCCAGCATGATCGGTCTCCTTTATATCATTAGTAAAATGGCGACTTTCAGTCTAGTTCGTCAGTCGCGCATTTGCCATGCGAAATCACAAGCAGGGCAGCGCGGTCTCGCCTGCAACTGCATTTGCCCAGGAGGCTACACACCCAGTCTTGGCTCGCCAAGGCACACAGCGGGAGCGGCACTTTTCCCACACCAAAGGGGGCGCCGCCTGCCACGATGGGCATGAGGTTAAGGGGTTTTAGCGCAGGTAGTGCTATGATTGCCATACACAAGGGAGGGTCTAGCGCATCTATAGCGCAGCCCAATAACAAGCATTTTGGAGTCTGGGACGTGGCCAGCCATGCCGGACTCCGGCACGTCTGATCACCAGGCACTACCCATAGGAAAACGGATGGCGAAGAAGGCAGCAAAGAACAACGATAGCGCTGCAAACCTCGGCTTCGAAGCCAAACTCTGGCTCGCTGCCGACAAGCTCCGGAACAACATGGACGCGGCGGAATACAAGCATGTCGTCCTTGGCCTCATCTTCCTCAAATACATCTCCGACGCTTTTGAGGAAATGCGCGCCAAGCTGCTTGAGGGCAAAGGCGACTACGAAGGCGCCGACCCCGAGGACGCTGACGAATACAAAGCCGAAAACGTCTTCTGGGTGCCCAGGGAAGCGCGCTGGTCGCAGCTTCAGGCGGCGGCCAAGCAGCCCACCATCGGCAAGGTCGTGGACGACGCCATGGTCGCCCTCGAACGCGACAACACGCGCCTCAAAGGTGTGCTCCCGAAAGACTACGCACGCCCCGCGCTCGACAAGCACCGCCTTGGCGAGCTGATCGACCTCATCGGCACGATCACCTTGCTCCCCTCTCCCGCAGGCGGGAGAGGGGCCGGGGGAGAGGGCGCAGGCGAAAGCACGCACCGTTCGGTCGATCTGCTTGGCCGTGTTTACGAATACTTCCTCACCCGCTTTGCCAGCGCCGAAGGCAAGAACGGCGGCCAGTTCTACACCCCCAGTTGCATCGTCCGCACCATCGTCGAGATGCTCGCTCCTTACAAGGGCCGTGTCTATGACCCCGCCTGCGGCTCCGGCGGGATGTTCGTGCAGTCTGAAAAATTCGTCGTCGAACACGGCGGGCGTATCGGCGACCTCAGTATCTATGGCCAGGAGAGTAACGCCACGACCCGCCGCCTGGCCATCATGAACCTCGCCATTCGCGGCATCGAAGCCGACTTTGGCTCCGAGCAGGCCGATACCTTCCGGCGCGACCTGCACAAAGACCTCAAAGCCCAGTTCGTAATCGCCAACCCACCCTTCAACGACTCCGACTGGCACCGCGTGGATGATGACGTGCGCTGGCAATATGGCGTACCGCCCAAGGGCAACGCCAACTTCGCCTGGGTGCAGCACTTCATCCACCACCTCGCGCCCGACGGCTTCGCTGGCTTTGTGCTCGCCAACGGCAGCATGTCCTCCAACCAGTCCGGCGAAGGCGACATCCGCAAAGCCATCATCGAGGCCGACTTGGTGGACTGCATGGTGGCGCTGCCCGGCCAACTTTTCTACAGCACGCAAATTCCGGTCTGTCTCTGGTTCCTCACCAAAAACAAGCTCCCCTCGCCCGCTGGCGGGATAACCAGCGACTTGGCGGCTTTGCCGCCTAGTCGAATGGCTAGTAATTCTATCAGAGGGGCTGGGGGAGAGGGTGCACGCCGTGACCGCCGCAAGCAGACGCTGTTCATTGATGCCCGCAAGCTCGGCACGCTGATTGATCGCGTGCATCGCGAGCTGACCGATGCCGACATCGCCAAAATTACCAGCACCTACCATGCCTGGCGCGGCGACAAAGATGCGGGCAAATTTGAAGACGTGGCAGGTTTCGCAAAATCCGCTGACCTCGACCTCATCAAGCAACACGGCTACGTCCTCACGCCCGGCCGCTACGTCGGGGCCGAAGAAGTCGAAGACGATGGCGAACCCTTCGAGGAAAAGATGCCCCGCCTCGTGGCCGAATTGAATAAGCAATTTGCTGAGTCTGCGAAACTGGAGCAGGCAATCAAAGCCAATCTGAGGGGGCTAGGATATGGTGGCTGAATTCATCCAAGCACTTCCTGACTCATGGGAAACTCGTCGGCTAGACGATGTCGCGACCATCATCGATTCTTTGCATAAAACCCCCTGCTACTCAGACGCAGGGCGTGCAATGGTTCGAGTCACCGATGTCCAAGGCGGATTCCTTGATGTCTCGGATGCGCTCCGCGTGACTGAAGACATTTTTCAGGAGTTCACTCGTCGGTATGCTCCCAAACGCGGCGACATCGTTTTCAGCCGTGTCGGCTCATATGGCAATGCAAGCTACGTAAATATAGACACGCCATTTTGCATCGGACAAAACACCGCCCTGATCTCTCCTCGGATTAACGGGCGTTTCCTCCACCTTTTTCTTCAATCAGCCGAGGCTCGTCAGCAAATCGAAAAGGTGGTGGTTGGATCAACGCAAAAGACCATCAGTCTGAAAAGTATAAGCGGTCTGCAGATTCCAGTCCCGCCTACCGAAGAACTTGAATCCATCGCGCACATCCTCGGGAAGCTGGATGACAAGATCGAGTTGAACCGGCGGATGAACGCGACACTGGAGGCAATGGCGCGGGCTCTGTTCCAGAGCTGGTTCGTGGATTTCGATCCCGTCCGCGCCAAACTCGATGGGCGCGAACCTGCTGGACTGGATGCATATACCGCTGCTCTTTTCCCTGCACACTTCCAAGACTCCCCCCTCGGCCATATCCCGCAGGGGTGGGAGGTGCGCAGCCTAGACCAGATCGCTCATTTCCTGAACGGTCTCGCCCTTCAAAAACATCCGCCCGGCGACGGTCCCACGCTCCCAGTCATCAAGATTGCCCAACTCCGCAAAGGCGATAGTACGGGGGCAGATCGCTGCAACACTGAGCTTGCTCCACAGTACATCGTCGAAGATGGCAACGTCCTATTTTCGTGGTCAGGTAGCCTAGAAGTCGAACTCTGGTGCGGCGGACAAGGTGCATTGAACCAACACCTTTTTAAAGTCACATCGCACGAGTTTCCGAAGTGGTTCTATTACCTCTGGACGCTATACCATCTCGACGAATTCCGGCTCATTGCCGCTGGCAAGGCAACTACGATGGGCCACATCCAGCGTGTACATCTCACCGCAGCCAAAGCCCTTGTTCCGCCGCCCGTGTTGCTAAAAGCCATGACCCACATCATGGCACCACTGATTGACCAAATAATCGCCAACCGCACTCAATCCCGCACCCTTGCCACTCTGCGCGACGCGCTGCTGCCCAAGCTGTTGAGCGGGGAGTTGCGCGTGGCGGAACATACAGAAACTTCGGAGGCTGCCGCATGACCGAAATTCAATCCATCACCGATCTGGAGTTGCTGCGCGAATCTGTGGATTTGGAGTGCAAGCTCGCAGCCGGTCGCGATGGGCAAGGCGCGCTTCCAGAGGATTTCTGGCCCACTTACAGCGCGTTCGCCAATACGCAAGGTGGCGTGGTTGTGCTCGGTGTGCGCGAGAAGAAGCTACAGTTCTTTGTGGAGGGCATTGCGAATGTTGCCAAGGTGCGCAAGGATTTGTTCGACGCCCTCAACAACCGGCAGAAGGTCAGTGCCAATCTGCTCACTGACGCTTCAGTGCGTGAGATTGTCCTCGAAGGCCGGACAATACTCATCATCGATATACCCCGGGCCACGCGCAAGCAGCGGCCTGTTCACCTGACGACCAATCCGTTTGCCGGGCACACCTACCGCAGGCTCAACGATGGCGACCGCCCGTTACCCGATGAGGATGTAAAACGGATGCTCGCGGAACAGGTGGAAGACAGCCGCGATAACCGCATCTTGCGTGGCTATGGCTTCGATGATCTGAGCCTTGAAACGTTTCGCGCCTATCGGCAGGTGTTCGCCAACCGTGATCCAGGGCATCCGTGGAACGCACACGATGACCATGAGTTTCTCCGCCAGATTGGTGGCTGGCGACGAGATCGCGAGACGGGCGAGAGCGGGCTGACGATGGCGGGTTTGCTGATGTTTGGCCAAATGGTGGCGATTCAGGAAGAACTGCCCAACTACATGCTCGATTATCAAGAGCGCCCGGAAGCTAAAACTGAGAAGCGTTGGATTGACCGGCTGACGTTGGACGGGAAGTGGTCCGGTAACCTTTACGATTTTTACCGCAAGGTATATTTGAAATTGACGGCGGACTTGAAGGTTCCTTTCCGACTTGAAAAAGGGGAGCGCAAAGACGAGACGCCGGTACATGAAGCGCTGCGTGAGGCATTGGTCAATGTGATTGTCCACGCGGATTATTCCGACCGGGCCTCGGTGCTGGTGGTGAAGCGCCCTGACATGTTCGGCTTTCGCAATCCTGGCCTGATGCGCATTCCGGTTGAGGTGGCTCTTCATGGCGGGGAGCCGGATTGCCGCAATAGAACGCTTCACCAAATGTTTCGCTTCGTGGGAGTGGGCGAACAGGCGGGAACGGGGTTGCCGAAAATTTTACGCGGCTGGCAATCTCAACACTGGAGCCCACCAAAGTTCTACGACACGCCCGAGCCTTATAACCAGACTTTGTTGGAGCTGCGGATGATAGACCTGTTCCCGGAACAGGTAATGGCGGGGCTGAAGGCTAGATTTGGTGCGCGCTTCGATGAATTGTCGCATGCTGAGCGTGTCGCTCTGGCGTTGGCTGCCAGCGAAGGTACGGTTAATCACGCCAGATTGCGGACAGTGACAACCGAGCACCCAGGTGATCTTTCCAAGACACTCCAGCATCTGACACAGGGCGGAATGCTGGAATCAACCGGAGGGCGCGGTGCTATTTACCACCTGCCCGGCGAAGCAATTCCGACGCCGGATGACGTTTTCGGACCACCACCCCGAATTTCGATACCCAGCTCCCCGAATTTGGATTTGAGCTCCCCGAATTTGGATTTGAGCTCCCCGAATTTGGACGAAAAGAGAGATGCTGATGGCTGCCTGATAGCGGGCCAGTTGCCGTTGCCGATTATCGATGATCTAAACATACTGTCGCCAATTTTGCGCACCCGCCTGGACGCGATAGCGGCCGAGCCTCGCGCAAAAGGCAAGGTCGGCCGAGATGTTCTCATCGCTGTGGTTTTGCAGTTGTGCGCCAAACAGTTTGTCACGCTACGATGCCTCGCAACACTCGTAAACCGGAAGCCCGAGACATTGCGTGACCAATATCTCACGAAGCTTGTTCGCGAACGAAAGCTGACTCTTGCCTTCCCGACAATACCTACTCACGAACGACAGGCCTACTGCACGTCGTCCGCACTTTAGACATGAACACTTCCATTTAGACGCAAATCGCCAATGCCCACACTCAACGAATCCATCGTAGAAGACGCCACCCTGACCTGGTTCAGGGAACTGAGCTATGCCATAGTCCACGGGTCGCATTTGTCGGGGGAGACGATCTCGACGTCAGGTGGTGTTTTCGGACCACCTCCCCGAATTTCGATACCCAGCTCCCCGAATTTGGACGAAAAGAGAAATGCTGATGGCTGCCTGATAGCCGGTCAGCTACACGCTGTCGAAGCTATGTGCCATTTTGGGCATGAATTTTTCTTTAAACGCAAACCGGCGCCCCTCGCCTAGACGGTGTCTAACAAATTGATTGGCAATTGGTTTCTTCTTTAAAAGCAAAACCAGATGAGCCTTAACGAATCAATCGTAGAAGACGCCGCCCTGACCTGGTTCGGAGAACTGGGCTATACCATCGGTTACGGCTCCGACATCGTAGCCGGCATCGTTCCATTCTCTCGGTATTTGTGCACAACTACCGAAACTATGGAACAATACCGGCATGACTTCGACTGAACGCCGTATCCAGACTCTCCTGCGCCAGGCCGGCACTGCGCGGTCGCGGGATCTGGTCGCGGCCGGCATTACCCGCAGCCAGCTCTCGCGCATGGTGGCGGCAGGGCAACTGGTGCGGGTGGCGCGCGGCCTGTACGCCATGCCCGGCTACCAGAGCGGTGAGCACGGCGCGCTGGTGGCGGTGGCGAAACGTGCGCCCGGCGTGGTGTTCTGCCTGCTGACAGCGCTGCGCATTCACGAACTGACGACGCAGGCGCCGTTTGAGGTGTGGATCGCCATCGGCAACAAGGATCATCCGCCCCGGCTGGATTATCCGCCGCTGCGCACGGTGCGCTTCTCTGATGCCGCGCTGGCGGCTGGTGTAGAGTCGCACCGGGTCGATGGCGCGGAGGTGCGCGTAACCAGTGTGGCCAAGACGGTGGCGGACTGCTTCAAGTTTCGCAACAAGATCGGGCTGGACGTGGCGCTGGAGGCGCTGCGCGAGGCGCGCCGCGCGAAGAAGGCGAGCGCCGATGAGCTGTGGCGTTATGCGAAGATCAACCGCGTGACGAATGTGATGCGCCCCTATCTGGAGGCGGTGGCGTGACTGTGGGCCTTGCCGCGTCGATTCATGCCCGGTTGTTGAACCGGGCCAAGGCGCGCGGCGAGGACTTCAATCTGATCCTGACGCGTTATGCGATCGAGCGTTTTCTCTATCGCCTGTCTCTTGTGCCGGCACGTGAGGCTTACTGGCTGAAAGGGGCAATGCTGTTCGACCTGTGGTTCGACGTGCCGCATCGTCCAACGCGCGACGCGGACTTTCTCGGCTTTGGGCCGGTGGATACCGAGGCGCTGGCGAGCACGATACGTGAAATCTGCGGCGTCGCCGTGGACGATGGCATGGAGTACGACCCCGCTTCGATCACCATCGAGGAAATCCGTGAAGATGCCCGCTATGGCGGCCTGCGCGTACGGCTGCTGGGCAGGCTTGGGAATGCGCGCTGCACGGTGCAACTCGACGTGGGTTATGGCGATGCGGTAACACCAGGGCCGGAGGAGGTGGTTTACCCGACCCTGCTGGACGATCAGCCACCGCCATGCTTGCGCGTTTACCCGCGCGCATCGGTAGTGGCCGAGAAGCTGGAGGCGATCGTGAGCCTCGGTATGGCAAACAGTCGGATGAAGGACTACTTCGATCTGCGCGCCTTGGCGCACGAAGGCGTACTGGACGCCCAGCTATTGGGTGATGCGATCGCGGCAACGTTTCAGCGCCGTGGAACAGCAGTGCCGGTGGAGGTGCCGCTCGGTCTGAGTGATGAATTTGCGCATGACGCTGCAAAGCGCGCCCAATGGAAAGCCTTCCTCGGCAAGAACCGGCTCGATGCGCCGACGCTGGACGAAGTCATTGGGGAGGTTCGCCATTTCGTAACAGAGCCTTTGAAGTTGGCGCGGCAGCGGAAGGGGGCGCTATGAGCCTAAGTTCATTTAGACGCAAACTGACTGAATCTTTGACATGCTACCCAACCCACTAATTTCCCTAAATTTTTTTATTTAGACGCAAATCGCCAATGCCCACACTCAACGAATCCATCGTAGAAGACGCCGCCCTGACCTGGTTCGGGGGGCTGGGCTATTCCATCGGCCACGGCCCACACATGGCCCCCGGCGAGCCGGCGACGGAAAGGGATTCGTTTAGCGACGTGGTGCTGGCAGGGCGGTTGCGCGAGGCCATCTGGCGGCTGAATCCGGCCATCCCGGAAGAGGCGCGCGAGGATGCGCTACGCAAGGTGTTACGGGTCGGGACGCCTTCGCCCACGCAGACCAACCGGAACTTTCACGCCATGCTGCGCGATGGGGTGCCGGTGGAATACCAACGTGCAGACGGCAGCATCGCGGGCGATCATGCGCGGCTGATGGATTACGATAACGCCAAGAACAACAACTGGCTGGCGGTGAACCAGTTCACGGTGATCGAAGGCCAAAACAACCGGCGGCCTGACATCGTGGTCTTCGTCAACGGCCTGCCTTTGGCTGTGATCGAACTGAAGAACGCGGCGGATGAGGACGCGACGATCTGGTCGGCGTTCAACCAACTGCAAACCTACAAGCAGCAAATCGGCAGCCTGTTTCACTACAACGAGGTGCTGGTGGTTTCCGATGGCACGAATGCGCGCATCGGCTCGCTCACGGCCAACCAGGAATGGTTCAAAGTGTGGCGCACGATAGACGGCGAGGGCGATGCGCCGAAGACCGCGCTGGAGCTGGATGTGCTGGTGCGCGGGGTGTTCGAACCGCGCCGCTTCCTCGACCTGCTCCAGCATTTCATCGTCTTCGAGGAGGACACGGACAGCGACCGCCTGCACAAAATCATCGCAGGCTACCACCAGTTCCATGCGGTGAACGCCGCCGTGGAAGAGACGGTGCGCGCGAGCGGCATGGCGGATGAAAACCTTCTACGCCAAGACCACGGCACCTACTGGGCGGGCAGGATGCACGGCGGCAAACCGGGCGACCGCCGCGCCGGGGTGGTGTGGCATACGCAAGGTTCGGGCAAGAGCTTCTCCATGCTGTTTTACGCCGCACGCGTCGTGCGGCATCCGGTGATGCAGAACCCGACGCTGGTCGTGCTCACCGACCGTAACGATCTCGACGACCAACTTTTCGGGCAGTTCCAGCGCTGCCACGAACTGCTGCGCCAGATGCCGGTGCAGGCCGAGAGTCGCGAGAAGCTGCGCGAACTGCTGCAAGTGGCCAGCGGCGGCGTGGTCTTCACCACGATCCAGAAATTCATGCCGGACAAGGGCGAGAAGATGCCCGAGCTGTCGCCACGGAAGAACATCGTGGTGATTGCAGATGAAGCCCACCGCAGCCAATACGATTTGATTGACGGCCTGGCGCGCAACCTGCGTGATGCGCTGCCGAATGCGTCTTTTATCGGCTTCACCGGCACGCCCATCGAGAAGAACGACGCCAACACGCGGGCGATCTTTGGCGATTACATCAGTATCTACGACATCCAGCGCGCCGTGGCGGACAAGGCGACGGTGCCGATCTACTATGAAAGCCGTATCGCCAAGCTGGCGCTGAACCAGGCCGCGCTGCCGAAGATCGACGAGGAATTCGACGAGATCACCGAGGGCGAGGAAGAAGACAAGAAGCAGAAGCTCAAAACCAAATGGGCCGCACTGGAGGCGCTGGTTGGCGATCCCAAGCGTGTCGCGCTCATTGCCGAGGATCTCGTGCAGCACTACGAGCGCCGCCTTGAAGCCATGGATGGCAAGGCGATGGTCGTGTGCATGAGCCGTCGCATCTGCGTGGACCTCTATAATGCCATCATCAAGCTCCGTCCCGACTGGGCCAGCGCCAAGGACGACGATATCGAGGCCGATAAAAGACAGGCGTGCGTGGTGAAGATCGTGATGACCGGCAGCGCCGATGATGGCCCGGACTGGCAGCCGCACATCCGCAACAAGCCGCGCCGGCGTGAACTGGCGACCCGGTTCAAGGACAGCAAAGACCCGTTCCGCATCGTCATCGTGCGCGACATGTGGCTGACGGGCTTCGACGCGCCCTGTCTGCACACGATGTATGCCGACAAGCCGATGCGCGGCCACGGCCTGATGCAGGCGATAGCGCGGGTAAACCGCGTGTTCCGTGACAAGCCCGGCGGCCTGGTGGTGGATTACCTCGGCCTCGCCGATCAATTGAAGCACGCCCTCGCTACCTATACCGAGAGCGGCGGGCAAGGCAGCCCGAGCATTGATACCGCCCAGGCCATCGCAGTGATGCAGGAGAAACACGATGTAGCCTGCGCCATCATGCACGGCTTCAACTGGGACAATTGGACGACCGGCAGCTCCGCCGAACGTCTCGGATTGATTCCCGCCGGACAAGAGCACGTGTTGCAGCAGGAAGACGGTAAGCAGCGCTTCGTGCAAGTGGTAACCGACCTCTCCCGCACCTTTGCCCTGTGCGCCGCGACGGATGAAGCCATCGAGCTACGCGACGACATCGCTTTTTTCCAGGCCATCAAGGCCCAGCTCGCCAAGACCTCCGGCACGCAACGTCCACCGGAAGAGCTTGACCATGCCATCCGCCAACTCGTGTCCACGGCGATCATGGCCGACGAAGGCATCATCGACGTCTTCACTGCCGCAGGTTTGAAGAAACCGGACATATCGATTCTCTCGGAGCAGTTCCTCGCCGAAGTGCGCGGCTTGAAACACAAGAATGTTGCCGCCGAGTTGCTGGCCAAGCTGCTCAAGGACGAGATCAAGCTGCGTTCAGTGAGGAATCTTGTTCAAAGTCGCCAGTTCAGTGAGATGCTCAAGAGCACGCTCAACGCCTACCACAACCGCGCTATCGCCACGCAGGAAGTGATCGAGGAACTCATCAATCTGGCCAAGGAAATGGATGCCGCCACCAAGCGCGGCCAAGACCTCGGCCTGAACGAAGACGAGATCGCCTTCTACGACGCCCTAGCCGCCAACGAAAGCGCGGTGCAAGCCATGGGGAATGACGAGCTAAAAGTCATCGCTGCCGAACTCGTGACTCAAGTCCGCAAGAGCGTGACCATCGATTGGTCCGTCCGCGAAAGCGCCCGGGCCAGAATCAAGGTGATGGTGAAGCGCATCCTCAAAAAGCACGGTTTCCCGCCGGACTTGCAAGAAGAAGCGACGAAGACTGTGCTGGCGCAGGCGGAGTTGCTATCGGCAATGTGGGCGGCGGCATAAGCGTGGACGTGTAGCGATTCTGTCCGTTTCATCCCGCGCCTCCTTCTTGCACAGCATGAAACCGGACAGATTACCTATTCCATACAAATTTACTCAACTATTGCCAATTGACCTCACGCGTGTTTAAATGTACTGAGTTTAAGAATTAATTGTTCTAGTACAAAGCGGCACTCAAGATTCTATTGTTTTGTTTAAGACTTTATTGGAACGAAGCAAATACGCATCAAACACGAACCTTTCCTGGCACTGGCACTCTCATGCATTGAGTGCTAAAATTTTGCTCTTGGAGGAATTATTTATGACGAATGCTCTGTTGGCCATCCCTATCCCTTCTACCGCCGGCAGCCTGGAGAGCTACATCCAGGCAGTCAGGGCGATGCCGGTGCTAAGCGCCGAGGAGGAATCCGAACTGGCGCAACGGCTGAAGCGGGACAACGATGTAGACGCAGCACGGATGCTGGTAGTCTCGCACTTGCGGGTGGTAGCAAACATCGCACGCGGCTATATGGGGTATGGCCTGCCCCAGGCGGACCTGATCCAGGAAGGCAACGTCGGCCTGATGAAAGCCGTGCGTCGTTTTGACCCGGAGCGCGGCGTACGCCTGGTTTCTTTCGCCATCCACTGGATCCGGGCAGAAATGCATGAATTCATCCTGCGCAACTGGCGTATGGTCAAGGTCGCCACCACCAAGGCGCAGCGCAAACTGTTCTTCAATCTGCGCAGCATGAAAAAAGGTCTCGGCTACCTCGGCCCGGATGAGGTTCGCAGCATTGCCAAAGAGTTGGGCGTGAAGCCGGAAGAAGTGGTGGAAATGGAAAGCCGCATGGGCGGTCAGGATATTTCAATGGAAACCCATGGCGGGGATGAGGACGAAGGCACTGGCCCTATCGCTTATCTGGCTGCCGATATCACCCATGAACCGGCCACCCTGCTGGAGAAGGCACAATCCGATCGCCTGCGCGAGCACGGCCTGACCAGCGCCCTGAACATACTCGACGACCGCAGCCGCCACATCATCGAAGCGCGCTGGCTGACTGAAAACGACAGCGCCACGCTGCACCAACTGGCTGCCGAGTACGGCGTATCTGCCGAGCGCATCCGCCAGATCGAGCAAAAAGCGCTGCAAAAAATGAAGGCGAGCATCATTGCCGAAGCTGCCTGATAGCTAATCGGCAACAAAAAAATGGCGGGGCGCCTTATGGCGCCCCGCCATTTTTTTCTTCAGTCGATCAGGCCAAAATCACCGAGAAAAAACTCAGCCAGCTCATGATCATCAACGCTACAATTATCGGCATCAAGAATTTCGCCATCTTCTTCTCTCCTCAACATAAATACTGCGCTTGGCAAATTTTCAAAACGCGCAATTTTAGTTCAAACCCTTTGCTCATTCAACCCGCTACGTCAACCTATCTGTTCGAGCGCGAGTCGGAGTAACGCGGAATTAGGGGGTCATCGTCGTCCATCAGAATGCGTTGAGCCGGCCCCTCCATATCATCGAACTGGCCGCTCTTGATCGCCCAGAATATGCCGATTCCAGCAACGATCACCATGACCACAGCCAAGCCCAGCAGATAAACCAGTATTGCCGTCATTCTTTAATCCTCATTCAACGCAGCCGCAGAGCGTTCATCACCACCACCAGGGAACTCGCCGACATGCCAATCGCGGCAAGCCATGGCGGAACCATGCCAAGCGCGGCGAAAGGCAGCGCCAGCAAATTGTAAACAACAGCCCAGGCAAAATTCTGACGCATCACGGCAATGCTGGCATGACCAGTCTGCAGAGCTAGCTGGATATCCAGCAGATTTTCGGTCAGTAATACAATGTCGCTGCTGGCACGAGCAACCTGGGTGCCACCGCCCATGGCGATGGACACATCCGCGCCGGCCAGCACCGGCGCATCGTTGATACCGTCGCCCACCATAGCTACGACATCGCCGCGCTGTTGAAGTTCGCGCAGCGCATTGAGTTTGTCTTCCGGGCGCAACGCCGCCTGCCAGACTTCTATTCCCGCCTCTGCGGCGACATGTGAAACTGCATCCTCGGCATCCCCGCTCAGCATGCTGACCCTCACCTCCGCCGCCTTGAGCCGGGCGACCAGTTCCCGCGCCTGCGGTCGCAGGCTGTCGGACAGGACAAACACCGCCAGAGCACGGCGCTCATCGCACAGCCACACCAGCGTGGAGCCTGCGGGTAGCTCCCCCGGCAAGGCCACAGCCGGCAGACCGGACAAGGCAGAGCTTCCCAGAGTATAGCGCACGCCGCTAATGATGCCGCTCACGCCCTTGCCCGGCAGGTTCTGCGCCTCCTGCACCGGCACCAGTTCGGGACGGGTGACCCGGACCAGAAAGCTTTGCGCGAGCGGATGCTCAGAAGTTTTTTCCAGACTGGCCGCCAGGATCATGCAGCGATTTTCATCCAGATCAGCGAGCAGAATTGTGCGCTGCAACACCGGCTTGCCATAGGTGAGCGTGCCTGTCTTGTCGAACACCACATGGTTCACCTTGGCCAGGGTTTCGAGACCATGTCCGCGCGTCAGCAAAATGCCGTGGCGCAGCAGGTGCGAGCCGGCTGCGGCAAAGGCCGTAGGCGCGGCGAGCGACAGCGCGCAAGGGCAGGTCACAACCAGCACCGCCAGCACGGTTTCAAAGGCGCGGCCCGGCTCCACCCAGCACCATGCGGCGCCGACCAGTACGGTCAGAACCAGCAGGCCGACGGTAAAATGCCCCGCCACCCGATCGGCCAACTGCGCCAGACGCGGCTTTTCCGCCACTGCCCGGTCGAGCAGGCGCACGATGCCGGCCAGCACGGTATTCTCGCCCACCCCGGTGACACGAAGCAACAGCGGCCCTTCCAGGTTGATACTGCCGGCAATCACTGCGGCCCCCGGCGATTTTGGCACTGGCCGGCTCTCGCCAGTCAGAAGCGCCTCGTCCACCGTGCTCTTGCCCTCGATCACTTCGGCGTCTGCCGCGATGGATTCTCCCGGCTTGGCCAGGATAGTGTCGCCCTCATTCAACTCAAGCACCAGAACCGACTGGTGCTCGTCATCAACAACCCTGACCGCCATCGCCGGCGCGAGTTTAAGCAGATTCTCCGCCGCTTCCACGGATTTTTCCTGGGCGCTGCGCTCCAGAAAGCGGCTGGACAGCAGAAACAGACTGAACATGGTGATGGCGTCGTAGTACACCACACCCTGTCCCTGAAGTGTGGCCCAGACGCTGCCGGCAAAGGCGCTGATGACGGCAAGGGAAACCGGCACGTCCATGTTCAGGCGCCGCCCCAGCAGCGCATTCCATGCGCTCTGGTAGAAAGGCAGGGCAGCGTAAAGCACCACCGGCAGCGTCAGCAACAGGCTTAAATAGCGCAACAGCGCCGCAGTGTTGTCCTCCATGCCGAACGCGGCCCCTGCATAGAGCGCCACCGCCAGCATCATCACTTGCCCGGCGGATAAGCCGGCAATGGCGATGCGCCTCAAGTCCTTCGCCCGCCGCTGGCGGCGCAGGTTTTCCTGGCGCTCGGCGCTGAAAGGATGGGCGTTGTAGCCAAGCAGCTGGATTTCTTCGAGGATCTTGCTCAGATGAATCACCTGGTCGTCCCAAGTGATGCGAGCGCGGTGGTTGGCGTAGTTTACTTGAACCTGCAGTACGCCCCGCAGTTGCTTGAGGTGGCGCTCGTTGAGCCAGATGCAGGCGGCACAGGTGATGCCCTCAAGAATCAAAGAGGCTTCCTTGATGTGCTCGCCTTCTTGCCGCACAAAGCTTTTCTGGATACCGGGGTGATCGTAGAGTGCGAGTTTTTGCAGTTCCTCCGGCACCACTTCGTGGCCAGCACCGGGCATGGCTGTACGGTGGCGGTAATAGTCGGTGAGGCCGTTGTCGACGATGGTCTGCGCAACCGCCTGGCAACCGCGGCAGCACATCTCGCGCGGCACGTCCTCGATAATGACTTGGTAGTGCGCGCCGGGCGGAACGGACAAGGCGCAGTGGAAACAGGCCTTTTCGGTGCAGCCCGGATGTTCCATAAATTCGCGTGATGATCGCGCAGGATTTTGGTTGATAGGGGAACTTTGCGAAGGAGTGTCGTAGTTATTCATACGACCGACTAAGCAAAGTTTTCCTATCAACCAAAAGACCAGCGAGGGCACGCGTCAATTTATGGAACATCCGGGCTAAATCATCAGTATGCAGGAACGATGATCTCTTTCGCCGTTTCGAAATTATCCGACCCGCGCGCGATCAGCAGGACCGCCACCCACTGACCCGGCCTGTCCATCCCTACCTGGGCGTGGTAACGACCCGGCGCGTATGCAGTCAGATTCACGGTTTTTTCCATGTCCGCACCGTCCGCCGGATGTTTGATATCCAGCTTCACCGTCGCACCCTCCAACGGCTGCTGCGCACTGTCGCTGGCGCTCACCGTCACTTCGCTGGGCTGATTGGGCCGCAACTGGTCCAGCCCCAAAACTTCGATCTGCCAGCCAAGCTCGCGCTGGCGCAAGGATTTCTTCAGGTACTGGCTGACGGTCTTGGCTGCCGCCTCGTCATGCGGCACCTCGCCGGAAAAACCGGTATAAACATGCTTGTTCGACGCATTAGGCAGAAACCATTGAGCAACGGAAGACGGCAGGCCGCGAGTTGAAATCGTGACGAACGACGCCATCAACAGCGCCAGGAGCAGAAAACAACCGATGATGACCATCGGAATCCAGTGCATCTTTTGCCGCGGACCGCCCTGCTTGCTGCCTCCAGTCAGGGTCAGTACCGTCGCGGTGGCCACGTAGAGGGCGAGGTGCAATGCCACCACATCACCGCCCGGCCAATGGCTCAGGCTGTATAACATAATGCCCAAGGTCGGCAACGCACCGCTGATCACTCCGCGCCAGTAGTTGGAAACGCCCGCCAGGCGCAGTGCAAAATACAGCACGGCAATTAAAGCCGCGCCGCCGAATAAGCTAAGCGTCACTTATCTATCCTTCCTGTTTGGCGTAGAAACGCACTTTTTTCGTCACCGCCTGAGCCGGTTTGCTCATCGGGGTGATGACGAATTCGACCTCATCCACCTTGTGAAGCATGACCGGATCCAACTTGACGTTGGCCAAGACCATCACGCTTTTCCCCTGACGCACGCTGACCTCGCGGAATTCACCCAGATCCAGCGCGCTTTCCGGTATACCCCGAACATCGATGCGGTAGGTCTGCACATCCAGGGTCTTATTGGTGATGTGGATCTGATAACGGTTGCGGATATCCCCATTGGACAGCACCACGAACAGGGGCTGGCGTACCGGCTGGATGGAAAGCTCAAGGTCGGTGCGCGAAGCGACATTGTATATCAGCGCGGCGATCATCACGAGTATCGCCACACCGTAGCCGAGAGTGCGCAGCCTCAGCCAGTCGAAGTGCACTTTGCCTGGGTTTTTGCTCTCGATGTTGATTTCCGAATCATAACGGATCAAACCCTTGGGAAAGCCGACAGATCCCATAATGGTGTTGCAGGCGTCGACACACAGACCACAGGAAATGCACTGGTATTGCAGTCCATTGCGGATGTCGATACCGGCCGGGCACACCTGCACGCACAAACCGCAGTCGATGCAATCACCGACGCCCTTGGCCTGACGCTCCTCGCGAGTTTTGGAACCGACACGAGGCACGGCACGGCCGGCCGTTCCTTCGCCACGCAGGAAGTCATAGTACGGCGCGAGAGTTTCCGGCTCGTACATCACCCCCTGAAAGCGCGCATAGGGGCACATGTAAATACACACCTGTTCGCGCGCCAAACCGGCCGCGACGTAGGTGGTCAGGGTCAGCACCAGCGTCGTGAAATAGGCGACGAAGGGCAGGTCTCCCACGAAGAAGCGCCGTGTCAGTTCGGGCGCAAAGCCGTAGTACATGACAAAGGTGTAGGCGGTCCAGAAAGCGAGCAGCAGCCATAGACCGTGCGTGGCCGCATACTTGGCAATCTTTTCCCCGTTCCATGGCTGCTTGTAGAGGCGCAGGCGGGCCGGTCGCTCACCCTGGATCCAGCTTTCGATAAAAATGAAGGCGTCCGTCCACAGGGTCTGAAAGCAGAAGTAACCGCAGAATGCGCGCCCCACCAAACCAGTGGCGAAAAACAATAGTGCGGCGGCAATGAATAACAACAGGGCAAGAGAAATCAGGTCCTGGGGATAGAACACCAGGTCGAAAATGAAGAAGCGCCTCCCCACCATATCGAACAGCACCGCCTGACTCGGCCCGTCATGGCGCGCCCAAGGCAGCCAGGGCAACCCAAAATAAACCGTGTAGGCCAACACCAGCACCGCCGTCTTGAAAGTACGGAATGCGCCTTTAACCGAGCGGGTGTAAATCGGAATCCGCTTCTGAAACAGCGCATCAGATTCTGTCCCTGCCGGCGTTTTTTCTGTCTTCACAATGCACTCCTGACCGTGCCTCATGGCTCGGCCACATTACCTAGAATACCCATATATTCTAATATTTCGCCGCCACAAAAAAACATGTCCTGCAAAAGAAAAGACCCCGTCCGCAAGGCCGGGGTCAAAAATCCAGAGGACAGTCTATCTATTTCTTGCTGCCGCCGCCGAGCACGTCATGCACGTAAGTGGTCAGCAGCTTGATCTGGTCGGCTTTCAAACGACCGTTCCAGGCAGGCATCACACCTTTGTTCAGACCAGAGGTGATCACCGCCTTGACCGCTTCCACCTGCTTGTCAGCCGAACCGGCGCCAGGCACATCGGCCCACAGCCAGATCTTGTCAGTCAGGTTGGCCGAACCGATGTCCTTGTTGCCCTTGCCGTCCGCACCGTGGCAGCTGAAGCAGGCGCCCTTGCCGTGGAACAGCTCGTCGCCGGCCTTCACCTTGGTGGCGTCCATGCTCTCGCCGGACAGGCTGAGAACGTAGTTGGCGAGATTTCCGATCTCCCCTTCGTTCAAGTCCGCGCCGCCCTTGGCCGGCATGATACCGTGGCGTCCGTTGGTGATGGTCTCCTGTATCTTGTCGTAGGTGCCGCCGTAGATCCAGTCGTCGTCGACCAGGCTGGGGGCGAAGGCCCTCTTGCCCTGACCGCCGCTCATGTGACAAGCGGCACAGTTGTCGGCGAACAATACCTTGCCGGCGGAAGCAACGAAGTTGAGCATCTCTGAATCCTTGGCGATCTGCTCATAAGGCATGGCCGCGACCTTGTCGAAATACTTCTTCTGGAATTCGCGCGCGTCCTGCAAATCTTTCATCAACAGAGCGCGGGTGTTCCAGTGCGTGGTTTTTTCCACACCCTTGTCGTTCTTGTAAGTGATGGTAGCCATGCCGGTCGTAAAGCCCTTGCCCACCGGCCAGGCAGGGTAGGCCACCCAGTACACCACCGAAAAGATGATGGTAAGGTAGAACGCCCACAGCCACCAGTTCGGCAAAGGATTGTTGTACTCCTGCAAATCGCCGTCCCAGACGTGGCCGGTGGTTTCCACCTTGCTCGATTGAGTGTTTCCCTGACTCATGATAGGTTCCTTTGCGTCAATATTTTAATCGTCTTGAAAGGGCATATTCTTGTAGGATTCCAGGCGCTCGCTGCGCTTCCTGTTGCCGTATACGTAAACCAGAATGGCGCAGAAAGTAAAGAAAAAAATCAGCAGCGCCAAAGGCTTGGTGTTCTCATACCGGGTAAACCACATTAGCCATTCCATCGCGCGTCCCCTTAACGGAATTTCACGAAGCTGTCGTTGTCGAGCTTGCTGAAGTCAACCATCGTGCCCAGCACCTGCAGATAGGCGACCAGCGCGTCCATTTCGGTCACGTTGCTGGCATCGCCGTCGTAGTTGCCGGTTTGCGCCTGCTCGATCAGGTTCTTCTTGGCATCCGGAATATGCAGCTGTTTCGCCACATCCGCGCCGAACTCCTTGACGTTGTTGTCGTATTCGGCCTTATTAGTGGAGTAAGGCACGCCAGTCATGCGCAACGCGGCCATCCGGTCAGCCACATCGGAAGTATCCAGGGCGTTGGCCAGCAGCCAGGGGTAATTCGGCATCACCGACTCGGGCACCATCGAACGCGGCGCGATCAGATGCTGCACCTGCCACTCGTTGGAGTATTTCTTGCCTACGCGCGCCAGGTCAGGGCCGGTACGTTTGGAACCCCACTGGAACGGATGATCGTATTGCGATTCCGCCGCCAGTGAATAGTGGCCATAGCGCAGCGCCTCGTCGCGGAACGGACGGATCATCTGCGAATGGCACAGGTAGCAGCCCTCGCGGATATAGATATCGCGGCCACGCTGTTCCAGCGGGCTATAGGGGCGAACCATCTTGATCCCTTCGGGTGTTTTCACATCTTCGACCGTGCCCTTGATGAAGAACAAGGGCACGATTTCAACCAACCCGCCGATGCTGATGGTGAACATTGTCAAAACCAGCATCAACCCGATATTTTTTTCTATTTTTCCATGATCGAACATGATCTTTCCTTATGCTTGGTGATGCCCCACACCGCGGAGCATCATCTGTTTCAACCCGATCCGTTTACGCCGCGCTCGCTGCCAAACCACCGGCAGGCATGCTCTTCGCCTGGCGTATAGTCATGAAGCAGTTGTAGAGCATCAGCAACATGCCGGCCAGGAACACAGCGCCGCCCAGGGCGCGCATGGCGTAGTAGGGGTGCATGGCGGCGACGGATTCGGCGAAGGAATACTGCAGGTTGCCGAAATCGTCGTAGGCGCGCCACATCAAGCCCTGCATGATGCCGGAAATCCACATCGCGGTGATATACATCAGGGTACCGATGGTCGCCAGCCAGAAATGGGCGTTGATCAGCTTGATGCTGTACATCTTGGTGTCCCACAGCTTGGGCAGCAAGTGGTACAGAGATCCGAAGGAGATCATCGCCACCCAGCCCAGCGCACCGGAGTGCACGTGGCCGATGGTCCAGTCAGTGTAGTGGGACAGCGCGTTGACATCCTTCAGCGACATCATCGGGCCTTCGAATGTGGACATGCCGTAGAAAGACAGCGCCACGATCATGAAACGCAGTATCGGGTCGGTGCGCAGTTTGTCCCAGGCGCCGGACATGGTCATGATGCCGTTGATCATGCCGCCCCAGGAGGGCATCAGCAGCATGATGGAGAAGGTCGCCGCCAGGGTGGAAGTCCAGTCGGGGATCGCGGTCCAGTGCAGGTGGTGAGCACCGGCCCACATGTACATGAAGGTCAGCCCCCAGAAGTGGACGATGGACAGGCGGTACGAGTAGATCGGGCGGCCGGCCTGCTTGGGCACGAAGTAATACATCATGCCGAGGAAAGCAGCGGTAAGAAAGAAGCCCACCGCATTGTGGCCATACCACCACTGGACCATCGCGTCCTGCGCGCCGGCGAAAAGCGGATAGGACTGGGTCATGCTGACCGGAATCGCCAGGTTGTTGAAGATGTGCAGCAAAGCGGTGGCCAGAATGAAGGCGAGATAGAACCAGTTGGCCACGTAGATGTGGGGTTCCTTGCGCTTCATGATGGTCCCGATGTAGACGATGGCATACGCCACCCACACCACGGTAATCAGCAGGTCGATCGGCCATTCCATTTCCGCGTATTCGCGGCCCTGGGTGTAGCCCATCACATCGCCCAGCGCAGCCAGTACGATGATCGCCTGCCAGCCCCAGAAGGTGAAACTGGCCATGCCATCCGACAGCAAGCGGGTTTGGCAGGTACGCTGCACCACATAATACGAAGTGGCGAACAGCGCGCTACCGCCGAAGCCAAAAATCACGGCACCCGTATGGACAGGACGCAGACGGCCGAAGGTAATGTAGGGAATATCAAAGTTTAAAAACGGCCAGGCCAGTTCCGAGGCGATAAACACCCCGACCAGCATACCCACCGCCCCCCAAATCAGGGCCATGATGGTGAATTTGCGAACAACATCGTAGTTGTATTGCTCGCCGCTCCCTATCGCAACCGATGCCATAACTTTCTCCTTGCTGTAAACATAAACCCGCGTTTCGAAACGGCATAAACCGCATCCAAAAGCGTGGGCCACTCTTATTTTTGCCCAGGCCGGTCCGCCATGTATAAATATAGCAACTGTGCCAAAAAACACAGATTATTCAGCCCTTGGCACAACGCTGTGTAATATAACCGTAAATGCGCAAGCATTCACTGACGTACATCAACAAAACTGTTTTTTATCAATACCCATGAGTCCGATTAAAACAATCGGAGACCACAAACCGGAAAGAGGAAAGTCAGCCTTGGGCGATGGATTTGAGCCGGTCCAGGTCGTGCAACTGCACCTGCCGCCGCTCGGTAGTCAGCAGGCTCTCGTCCTGAAAACGGGTGAATATTCGGCACACAGTTTCCTCGGCCATGCCAAGGTAGTTGCCGATATCGCTGCGTGACATGCTCAAATTGAATTTGGTGGGGGAATAACTGCGCTTTTCAAAGCGCCGGGAAAGGCTTAACAGAAAAGTAGCCAAGCGCTCCTCGGCATTTTTCTTGCCGAGCAGCAGCATCAGCTCCTGATTGTCGAGAATTTCCTGACTCAGGATTTTAAGCATCTGCTGGCGGATGGCAGGAATCTCTTCACTGTAGGCCTCCAGCACCTCGATGGGCACTTCGCACACCATGGTGCTTTCCAGCGCCCGCGCTTCGCTGGCGTAATGATTGGCAGCGATGGCGCTCAGACCCAGCAGTTCACCGGTGACATGGAAGCCGGTGATCTGCATCCGTCCGTCATTGGTCAGGACGTAGGTCTTGATGGAACCGCAGCGGATCGCATGGATGGCACGCAAAGGATCGCCGGCCCGGTACAGCAAATCGCCGCGCTTGAACATCTTGCGGTTTCTGACAATAGTTTCAAGCAGGCGCAGGTCGCCACTGGGGCCGTTCACCTCGCGGCACAAGCCATAAATACCGCAATCCCGGCAGGTCACCGGGGAGCAAACCTCGTTATTTTCCCTGACGCGCGGAGTCGTAAGTCGGTTCGACATCATTCGCACAACAGCTGTCATGGTTTCTCACCCAAAAGAAATTTCACGTCATGAACAATCGCAGCAAGGTACGAAAACTAAGTCACGAAGCCGGCCAATTTTTTCTGACTGTCCCTTGCCGGATCAAGCGTGACGGACAAAACTTCCAGCCGTTCAGAATTGCTGCCCAGCTCTTTCTCTTCATCATGACCAGTTCCGGCTGCATGTGTTTAGACAAAATCGGAACAATGCGTGGATCCAATAAACAGCAACACCGCCTTGCCATGAAAATTCGGATAGCAGATGCGTTTTTCCATGGTGGACGGCGAAACGAAAGTCCTTCTCGTAACATCCGTACCCATAAACGACTCCGGCAGAGGTGACGTTTTCTCGCCGCGCCCGGACAATATATTCAGCGCCAGCAAACAGACCGCCAACCATGCACCAAGTCGTTTTGCAACAGTAATAAATTATACCACTGCCTAGCAGCCTGTCAGACTTATTTGTCCCCAAGGACGGCTCTGGCCGCCGACCGGAAGAAGGCAGCTGCCATTCCGACATCGATCTTCGCTGAGCGTTTCTATTCTGCGTAGTGGAAAATCCGCCCGAAAGGCAGCCAAAATCTCAGGTCGAGGACCGAAAAGTAGCAGAAATGTCTTTTCCAGGATTCATCAGGTGGTGCACGCATAAGCGAAGTTTAAGTCGAAGCAAAACGAGTGGCAACATCCTGTTTACGTGGTTACGGAAATATCGTATACAGTATTGCCGTGTTGCCCGGAATGGAAAGAGAGCGCTCTGAATGTGTCCACAGGGCCGCCTACCCTTGCGGCGGCCAATAGATTAGTAGCTTCGGAGGAGTTGCGCATTCAAGGGCGAGTGGCTTAAAATCAAACAAATTGTTTTTCACCCACTGCTACGATAGCGCATCAAAACTCATGAGGCGCCTTTTAACCCATAACTTGCAGGAATATCAAATGCAATTAAGCCACATCTTCTCCCGCTCCCAGCTAGTAGTGCTGCCCTTGGCGCTTGTTTTGTTTGCCGGCGGCTGCGGCAAGGAGGAAGCGAAGCAGGCAAAGACAGCGCCTGCCGCCCAAACCGCCGAGAAAAGCGGCACGCCTGCCACTCCGCCCGGGAGCATGGTTGCGCCTGCACCGGTAAAGGGTGACGAGCCGCTACCGCCCAATCATCCGCCCTTGGGCACGGTTTCCGACAATGCTCCTCAGACGCTCGATAACGGCGCGGCCGCAGTTCATCCGAAGCTGGATGGCAAGAAAGTTCTGGCCGTGGTGGTTCCAGACAGCATCAAGGGGCACTGGAAGGCAGTTAATCTCGTTATTACAGGGTCGGATGGCAAGGAAAAGGCGGTACGCGCTGCCGTCGACGGCAAGATAGCTATCGGCACGGATGGGGCGCAACTGCGCGTGATGAATTTCCTGCCTGCTTACACTAGCGACTTCAACACCGCTACCAGCTCAAGCAATGAGCCGACCAACCCTGCCGTCCAAGTGCAACTGATCAAGCAGGGAAAAGTGCTGGCGGAAGGTTGGGTATTTCAGAAGCTGCCGGAGTTTAATTCTTTTTCCAGCAGCCTCGTAAAAGTCAAACTGGTGTCGGCGGAACCCGTCAAGTAGAAATAGCGCGAGGATTAATCCGGCGCATAGTAGTGAGTGAACTAGATTTCTTTGAAGTCGTAGTAAGTCACAAATTAATCATCATCGAATAATAGCCCTCACGAGTAGCATTCTACGTTGAGTTTTCGCGGTTGAAATAAAGCCGTATCACGCCATCTGGAGCTAGACCGAGCACCGTCCAAAATCCCGCGCCCACCAGCCAAGCTGGGCGCGTGACCATCCAGTCGCGCCGCTGAGCGACCATATCTGCGTTTCCTGCTTGACTGACCTGCCATTTTTCCAAGCAGAATCAACGGTACAGGCGATAATTGAGACGCGACGTTTCATCATGAAAATACTTGTAGCGGAACAAGGAATCCATGCCGTGACAGTTCGCGCATAATGCGAATTCACTGTGATTTCTAAGGAAACTGCTGCGCGAATCTCCTTCGGTATTTTTCCCGGGGCCCTCTTCTTCTTTCCCGACACTCCATTGGTGGGGATTGTGGCATGTAGGGCAAGTAATGATGCCTGCACCGCTTTTTCGGCCATCCTTGGTAAACACTTGAAAATAGCTGCTTTCAGCCTGTCCGCCGCGCCGCCATGCCGGATTTGATGTGACTGTAACCTTGGACGGGTGGTTGGGTTTGAATGGCAATTTGGCCGCGGCCACCTTTCCTACCTCATGGCAAGAGCGGCACAAACTCTCCATCGCGTCATTGGCCTTCCCAGGTATCCTCGCCCACAAACGCAGCTTTGTCTCCGCATTGTGCGGGACATGGCATTGGCCGCATACACCGGATTGCTTCACGTTCTGGCCCAGGGAATTGGTTGCGGTAGGGGCAGTAACCGCAAGGTCATGCTCTGTCTTCGTTACCCAGCGCTGGTCCCGGTGACAGTTGGCGCACAACTCAGACGATGACGTTGCGGGCAGGCGCAAGAAACTGTCCTTGCCGTCGCCCTCCACTTTGGCGTCGGCCCCGGTGGTGCTGCCAGCATCCAGAGGGTTCCATTGGTGCAAATTATGGCAAGTGGCGCAGGCAATCTTGCCCTTAACGCTATCCTGCTTGCCCTCCGCGGTAAATAAAGGCAGCGTAGTCTGACCGCCGACATTTTTCAAATCCACGCGTAGCGGATGGCTGTTGGTGCCGGTCAGTTTTTTGCCCGCCACTTCGCCCTTGCGGTGGCAACTGGTGCAACGTTTCTCAATGTCATCCTGCCCCTCCCCGGTGTTTCTGGCCCACATTTTCGTGCCATTGCCATTGTGGGTCAGGTGGCAGGCGCCACACACGCCAGTTTCGGCGGTCGTTTTTCCCTTGAGGTTCTTTTCCTCCGGCGCGGAAATTGCCAGGTTATGCTTGGATAGAGCGATAGGCCCCTTATCCACGTGACAATTGGCGCAAAGCGTTGCTTTATTGTCGTTGGGCAGGCGCAGAAAACTGGTTTCGCTGCTTCCCTTGATCTCGTGGGGATCCTTTCCTTCATCGGCATGGGGGACGGATGACCAGTTATGGGGATTGTGGCAGGCGCCGCAGGTGACGTTGCCGCCTTCCGACGCCGGCTCTCCCTTGCTGTCGTAAAGCGGCAGAGATTTGATCGCCTTTTCCTGCCCGGCAGGCTGGCGGCTGCTCGTCCACTCTCCGCCTTTTGCCGTTATGCCAATATTGGCAATAGGTGCATTCACAGGATGACTGTAGTTCCCGACGAGTTTGTCTTTCGCTATTCCCTTTAGGTTATGGCAACTCTGGCAGAGGGAAGAAACCGGGTCCACCCCAGGGAAAGGCGCCCGCGCCCACATGCGCGGGCCGTTGCCGTTATGGGGCAAATGGCAATTGCCGCAGACTCCCGCCTCAGCCGCGGTCTGCCCCTTGATATTGCGTTCTTTGGGGAACATTACAGCAAGGTCGTGCTTGGTGTTCAGAATAGTTCCTTGGTCTTTGTGGCAGGTGCGACACAAACTCGAGTCGAGGTCGTCCGATTTGCGCAGAAACTTATTGCTGGCATCGCTGGGATCGCCGGGCTTGGAGGTTTTTTCCGGATTGATGGGATCCCACTGATGGGAGTCGTGACAGCTGGCGCAAGTAACCCTTCCTTGTTCTGTTCCCGTGCTTTTCACTCCTTCCCGGCTATAACCGGGCAATTTGACCGGCCCCTTCAGACTCGACATCTCACGCCCCACTGGGTGGGTATAAACACCGACCTGCTTCTTCTTGGCCAACCCTCCTTCCCTATGACAACTCAGGCATAGATTGGCCATCGGGTCGCCCTCGGCATGTACCGGCCGCGCCCACATTTTAGGCCCCTGGCCGCCATGCGGAAGATGGCAGGCGCTACACACACCCGCCTGGCCCACTTCCTGCCCGCGCACATTCTTGTCCGATTCGTCGAGCAGCGCCATGTTGTGCTTGCTGTTCGCCACCTTACGCTGATCCACGTGGCAGGCCTGGCACAGTTGCGACTGTGGGTTGCGCATAACCAGGATCTTCGCATCCTCTTTGGCGAAATGGGGCTTGTGGCAGGTCTGGCAAATGACGGTTCCGCCGTCTCCCAGCTTGGCACCCTCGTCGAGCAACTGCTGCGCAATTTTTACCTTGTCCGGCTTGCTGTTGACCGGATGGGTCCCCTTCCGCCCCGCTTCCGCCGGACTGTGGGCATCGCGGTCGGCGTGGCAGGTACCGCATAACTCCGAATTACTGTTTTTCACCACCAATAGATTATCCTCTGGCGCGCCGTGCACGCGGTGACAGGACTGGCAGATCACATTCCCGTTATTGCCGAACTTGGAGCCTGCCTCGATCAAGGCGGAAGGAATTTCCTTCAATTTCTTGAGCACAGGGTGGTTGCCCTTCTTCGAGCCGGATCCGCGCTCCCCATGGCAACTCAAGCACATGCTCGATTCCACGTTTTTCACTCGCAGGAAAATCGGGGATTCTTTTTGATTCCACGAAACACCGTGGGCACTGTGGCAAGTGCCGCAGTAAACCTTGCCCTCGTCGTTGAGAGGATAAGCCTCTTTACCATCAACGATCGGGATTTCCACTTTCTTGGACGGCTTCACGCCTATGGGGTGAAAATTCTGCCGGTTCTTCCACGCGAAGCGGGAATCCAGTACAAAGCCGTCATGACAAGAAAAACACATGCGATCCGTACTCACCACATCCTGCTTTCCCGTATCCACCACCGGCTTCGGATTGTAGGCAATCAGCGGTGTAACGTCCTTGCGCTTGAATTCGTCCATCCACATCACGTGGCAGTTGGCACATTCACGTTGCGGCTTGATTTCCCGCGCCGCCTCCGCCTTGGGCAGCAGGGCGGCCAAAAGAACGAGCGCCAGCAGCAACGGCGACATCAGTCCGCCACCACGATACCCACGCAAACGGAAAAAATAGAGCCCCCACCGCAATCTTAATATGGAAACCGTATTCGTCAGTATTTCGGCCACAAGTAACCGATTCACCGCATCAATGGCAATGCCACCGGGAGCGGTGAATTTCCGATTTCGCCCTTTGTCCACAGGACATGCTGACACTGGCGTCTGCTGTTAGATATAAACACCCTTTCAAGAATGTCCTATTAATAGATTGATATTTGCACATAAATTTTACTTTCAGCGGAACGCCTTCCGGCCTGGGGCCGGTTACTTCGCCAATATCTTTTTATCCACAAAATGTCCAACGTCAGTTTACTTATTGTGGCAGCTCGGGCACATTTTGTCGCTCGACCTGCGCAGTCGGGATTTCGTATCCGCGCCGCGGCCCGCGCTACCCTGCAGCACTCCCCGTTCGTGAGGATTATGGCAGGTGGCGCAGAAAACCTGGCCGTTGGTCGGATCCAGCGGCAACTCCACGCCATATTTTTTTTCCGTCTCTTTCATAAAGGCGGCGATTTCCGGTGTCGGTTTTGTCAAATGGTTCGGGCCCGATGAGCTGATTCCAGGAGGATGGGGAATCCAGGGATGGCAGCCGGTGCATAGCTGGGTCAGATCGTCGATCACGTTGAAGCTGGCGTCGGCGATGCTTTTTACTTGGCGCCGGTTCGGGCTGTCGAGGTGGCACGGCAGACAGGCATCCTTGTTCAGTGTGCCTTCGTCGGTGATCTGGTCATGCGGATTGAGCCGCTCGTATTGGCTCGGATCATGACAGTTAAAACAGAGATCAGTGCGATACTGAAAGGGCCCGCCGCGAGCGAACAGCGGGTTGAGCTTCCGTTCGGCAAGGCGCTCCTTCTTGCATTGCATGGGCAGGTCATGGCAGGAGATGCAGGTGATTACCCCGCCGCCGCGTTTTAGCGCCTGGACGAACGGTTCTGGCATGCGGTTTAGCTTTTCCGCAGACGGCTTCATGCCCACTGCGTGGATATGGTTCTCTGCTGAATTGGGAGCATGGCAGCTGAAGCATAGTTGGTTGATATTCTTGCCGCGCAACGCCGTATTTTGTGCAGTAGGCTTGCCCTTGTGGCACGCTTGGCAAGCGTCCTCTCTCCAGTGGGGATCAGGGATGCGCTCCGGGGTGGTTTTGCCGGTGGCGAGCAGATTGGGGATTTCCTCGATCTGGTCGAACAGTTTCTCGTCCCTCGCAACGGCTTTCTTTGTTGGCGGTTCCGCTGCCCACAACAAGGTGAAGGACAGCAGCATAGCAACGCCAACCCACAGCCATTTCAATGCCATGCGCTTACCCTGCCATCCAGTGTCGCCACAAACAGGGTGTTATCCATAAGCAGGGGGGCGCCAAACACTGCCGAACCGATATTTTTTTCCCATACTATTTTGCGTGCGTCCAGATCCATGGCATACAGTCGTCCGCTCATAGTCCCGATCACTCCCATATGGTTGGCGCCAACCGTGAAACCGTGACGCAGCTCGCTGTCAAGCTGGGTTTGCCAGACCACTTCGCCATCTGTCGCCTTTAGGCCGTAAAGCATGCCATTGTGGCTGGCTATATACAGGATTCCGTCCATCAACACGGGTGTCCCTTGCGGCCAATCCTCCAGTTCTGTCCGCCATACGATAGCCCCTGTGGTTGCGTTGAGCGCATATACGCGGCGGTCATAGGCGCCGAGATAGATTGTGTCGCCAGCCACCAATGGCGCATCATATATGGCAGCCCCGAGTTCCGTTCGCCAGGCGGGTTCCCCGCTTTGCCGCCATATTGCGTGGAACACACCATTCTTTGCGCCGATATAAACCCGTTCCTTGTCCAAGCCTGGTGAAGCATATAATCCGCCGTAGCGGTAATCTTCCGCGTAATAGCGCCAGAGTATCTGGCCGCTAGCAAAGTCCAGCGCATACAAATAGAGGTCGTTGCTGCCCAAATACATCGTGCCGTTGTCCACTACCGGGGAAGAAAGTATTTTGCCACCCGTTCTGATCTGCCATTTCTGCTTGCCTGTTTTGGTGTTTAACGCAGTGACTGTTCCATCTTTGGATGCTATCGCAACGGTCTCCCCCACGATCACCGGCGTGGCCGAGATGGCACTGCCTGCGGCGTAGTTCCATAACACCCGGCCGCTTTCCTTGTCCAATGCCCGCAAGCGCTGATCGTGACCGGCCACATAGACGGTTTTCCCGCTGGCAACAGGAGACCCATAGATTCCTCCGCCTAGCTTGATTTCCCAGAGCTTGGCGGGGCTTGTCGGGACGGGATAGGTGCTGTGAAAAGTATGGCTGGCATTTCCTCCTATCATCGGCCAATCGGCCGCTCTGGCTGACATGATGGTCAAAATCAGTGCGCCGAGGAACAGTATTTTTGGTTTGCCTATGTTCACTGTGGAAATGCTGGCTATTTCCGGTTAAGTTGAAAGGCAGCCTGCGCATGACTCCAGTGGTTTCCGACTACGTAAGCGCTGCAATGAACAGTGTCTCGGCAATGCCCGCCTTGATCAAGTTCTTGCGGACACGCACCGGCACCATCTCGTCCGGGATCGTGTCGGTGAACGACAGACCGTACCACTGCTCCAGCTGCACCCTGAAGCATACCGGCGGATCGCCCGACTGGTTGCCGCTCTGGCCCGTACGGCCCCGGCCAGTGTCCATCGAAAATCGCCCAATCCACCAAACCGTCCACCTTCATCAGAAAGCGCCTGTCCGAAACAGGCAGTACCAGCGCTTCCTCTCCGGACGATTTCTGCAGTTGGATACGCGCCGGCATCTTTTTCACTCTCAATAATTTAATGATATACAAATTATATCAAGGGAATACGGCATTGCCATTTGTTAAGCAGGGATTTCATGTCCATCATTGAAAAATAATACCGATCGCGGTTAAGAAGCCGCAATATCTCGACCTAGCGCCTGCGGCGGAACAAAGGGTAACGGTGCGCCCCCCTTTGTTCATGCTACCTCGTTATTGGAGCCTGGCTCTGCTCCCCGTTCAGTTCGAAAAACCTGGGCAGGTAGAATTCGCGGTACTTGTTAATCATGCCCACGACCGCGGTATTCTCCAGTAGATCTATCCGGCGCGGAGGATAACCTAGCTCGGCAAATGGCAGGTAGGATTTCTTCGTGGTATGGCAGTCCTCGCACAGCAACGGCTTTTCGCTTACCTTGTTGTGCATCACCCTCTTCATCCTTGCCTGCTCGGTAGAATCCATAGCATCTTTTGTTTTCAAATATTTTTCTAAAAACAACCTTTCCTCGTCGGCGTTGATAAAGCGGAAAGTACCGTTTTCAGCCTGGGCACCTGGGGCGATCTTGGCTCCGTAGTTACCGTATTTTTCAAGATCAGGGGAAACGAGTCCCGGCGGGTTGGCCACCGCCTGGCCGTTTTTCTTGTCATACCAACGGAAAGTCCAGGGTGCCTGATCCGGCTTTGCAAAGGTATTGATGTGGCAGGTCTCGCAGGCGATATAAAACGCATGCATGTTCAAAAAGGCGCGTATGGTTTTGGCCTTGTTATGGGGTACCGCTCCATGGCACTTTATGCACACATTCGTTTCGTCCGCCTCCACCGTCATGCCGATGTGGTGAAAGTGGCCTTTCACATACTGCTCCTTTAAGACGACGTAACCCAGGTCGGTGGTTTCCGTCGCTTTCTGTTCCGCCCGGATCTTATGCAACGCTTTTTCTTCTGAGGTTACAGCTCCGGGCATTTTCAGATCAGTGCTGATGGAATGTTGCGCCTCTTCCTCATGCCCGCCATGGGCAAATATGAGGGGATAGATGAAATAACCGAACCAAATGGCGTAGCCCATAAGCACGATTACGTAGAGTTTGCCTATCAGTTGCTTCAAACGACCCAACATGTCTATTCTCCGGCCCTTAGTGGTGCTGAGGTTTGATTGCATCTTGGAGACCTTGTTCTGTCATGACCTTCACATATTCGGCGTAGTGCTCGTGGATCATGTCCTCTTCCGAGAGATACCCGGTGATGAATACCGTGCCCAGGGGGAATTTCTCGGGCGCGTAGTGCACGTTGTACCAATGGACGAAGAAAATGAAAAGGGCCGCCAGCAAGGCCTCGTCAGTATGCATGATGTAGAGGGCGTTCAACACGATGCCGGGGAGAAAGTGGGTGAACTCATCCCGCCACCAAAGAATAAAGCCGGCCGGACCCAGAACGGGTATACCCCAGTAGGGCGCATAGTAGTCGAACTTCTCCTTCCAGGACATGCTGTCATAGCGCGGCGGCCGATTGGTGAAGTAAAGAAGATACTTGAACATGCCGATCAGATCGTAGAAATCCTTCTTGTTCGGGATCATCGGCTGGTTTAGAAACTCTCTGCCGACATTGCCCAAAGTAAGACGTCCTTCCCTTTTCAGGGGCAACACCCGTCTGGTGTAGAACAGGTAAATCCAGTAAATGGTATGGTAGACGAACAAGCCCAACAGGATGGAGCCGGCGATGTGGTGAAGCACCGGTGCAACGTTAATCCCGCCCATAAAGTTGATGAGAGTCTCCGCCCACGCCTTATCGTGGTATTTCAAGGGGAACCCGGTTAGCGACAGCGTGATCACGGTGGTAAACACAACGACGTGCTGCAGCCGTTGATGCAATGAGAATCGGAAGAAGTACCTCTTCCCGTTCCTTTCGCATATTTTCTGATATTTCGGCATAGACATAAAGGAACCCTCAATCAGTGCATGTTTTCAACTTGTTATTTGGAGGAATGATGATCATCATCCGGCGATTTCACGAAGGAGAAGTGGGGGAAGAGTCTCCTTAGTAGCTCCAGGAAGATAAGCGCCAGGAAAAAATACAGCACGCCTGCTGTCAGCCAGGTGAAAAATACCAGCATGTAATGCTGCAAGGGATATTTATCTTTGTCATAGGTGACGTGAACTTGGAAACCGGCCAGTTTCTCACCCGCTTTTTCATGGCATTCGGAAGTGCGGCAGGTGGTCGGAACATTCTTCTTGTTGCTGGCAGATGTCGGGGATTTTTTGCTTTCAATGAAGTGCACGCCTTCACCCTTGACAACGTGACAATCGGTACAATCCGGCGTTTCCTGGGAGCCAAACCGCAGCGCCTTGTAGTGGTAGGTTTCCTTATAGGAAGTAACCACGTCGTCCAGTTTGTGCCGCTTCTGGAACTCTTTATCGCCGTGGCACTTGGCGCAGATTCCCACGATTTCCTTCGGATCGCGCATCTTGCGCAGCCGCGAGGTCACGTGTTTGTAAAAGGATTCGGCGAAATCACCGGTACGGTGGCAGGTCTGGCAGCGAGCCAGCCCACGTTCTGACACGCCACTGGTTTTGCCCTTGAAAAAGGACAGGGGGCGGTACAGCGGTTCTTCGTGACAGTCCTTGCAACTGGGATAGTCTTGCGGATCTTTTTTGGGCTTTCCGTCGGTGTCCAACTTGCCGTGTACACTCTTGGCCAGCAGATCAGATACTGGTTTGTGTGAAAAATTTTTCTGGCCTGAGGGCTCGATTAAATGACATTCGGTGGTGCACTCGACTTTCTTGGCGGGATCATGGGGGATTTTCTTGATATCCTGATGACAGTCCGCACACTTTATCCTGACGTGAGGACCTTCCTTGAAAAGAGCCTCGTTGATGTAAAACAGCCGGAATTTACCGTTTTCATCTATACGGCTCAGGCCTCGATACTTGTGGCAGAGAAGGCAATCCAATTCATCCGCGGCGTTAGCCGCCCCTGTTATGCCGCAGAGCAACAATGCTGCGAGGAGCGTAACGACGTGCGTTTTAAAGAATGACTTACCCATTGGCCAGCCCTTTTCTTATTTTGTCCAACTCGTGCCAAGCTACTTCAACATAGCAGCGCGATGCCGCTACTCCCTTTTAAATTAATCTTGTCAAACCAAGCAACTCAGCACCCACCTCCAAGGGGGAATTCGGGTTTGTTTGACACCACCCCCACCCTTTATCAGAACATAGCAAGATAAGAATATCTTGATATCCTAAACATTGCAATACATTCACATTGGTTTTTTATGCGCCTATAAAAATATTTTTGGCCGCCTTATTGGTTGCGGCGTGTGTCATGGAGCGAGGGCAAATAAAATTCCTTATACTGTTTTATTATCGTTGCCCCATCTCCGAATTCCAGACGCTGCGCCCTTTCCAGCGAATACAAGAGTTGGACGAAATCAAGCATTCCGTTTTCCTTGTGGCATTTGTCACAAAAAATGGGTTTCGATGACAAATCCTTATGAATCTCCGTGTTAAGGCGGTCCTTCATTTTCCGTAAGTCCCCGGCGCTCCCCTTTTTTTCGGCTTCGTCGAGAAGCAGGTTGGTGGCCACGGCTTCGTCGAGAAACAGGTCTGCGGGTGCGTTTTCGTCAAGACGTTTGGCAACCCCTTTTTCGCTCTTAAATGGAACAATTGTGCCGCCGTAATCCCCCGGTTTTCCTTTCAGCTCCGTCAAAGGAAGATTTGAGCCGCGCCGCAGCCATTTGTATTCGAACCGTTCACCTTCTTTAGGCACGATGTGGCAAACCTCGCAAGCCATAAAGTACGAATGGGCATTGAGAATTCCCCGCACCTCTTTGGACTTTGAATGCGAATAATCCTTATGGCACTTCAGGCACCACGACTGTGACTTGCCCCCCTCGAGTATGGATTCGTCGGCGCCGTGAAAGAGCTCATAAACCATCTCTTGACGAGGGATAACCCGTTTCGCCAGAGCCTCTTCATGGGATGCGTTCCTGAAGTATGTAAGCCAAAGCAGCCAGGAGGAGAAGGCGAACAGCAGAATAAAAATGGTGACCATCGTAAGATGGATAAGGAATTTCTTCGGAGCGCCGGCAGCACCATCCTTATGCATTGCCACGCCCTCCCTCTGCGCCATTCGCGGGTTTTGACCTTTCTTCCGCAATGATCCTTTCATACCAGAGCGAATGTTCTTCCTTCATCAGCGTCTCGGAGATCTTGCCGTCGATAAACGCCCTGTTCATCGGGTAAACATGCGGATTGTAATGAACCGCAAAAACATGCCCCACAATAATTGCAAGCGCGGCGAGAGTCGCCTCTCCCAAATGGAGCGCGTCTGCCACATCGAGATAGAATTTGGGCCAGTACGACTGCGTCCACATCATGGCGCCGGTACTGATCACAATGAACATGCCGAAGTAGACCGAGAAGTATTCCAACTTCTCAAGATAGGTAAAACGGTCCAACTTGGGCCGTATCTTCCGCAGACCCAGCATATACATGACATTCTGATAGGCATCCACAAGATCCTTCGGCTTCGGCAGCATATCTCGGAGCCAGCTTTTACCATCAGCCTTGAACATGACATAGTAGAGGTGATAGAAGCACACGGCGGTGACGGCCGCTGCGGCAATGCGGTGAACGATTCCGCGCCAGTAGAAGATGGACTTCCCGGCCGCGCCAAGCAAATCTATAGCCGACTTTTCACCCATCAACATGAAGCCGGTGATAATCAGCAAAGTTGTTGAAACGAACATAATGACATGCTGAACTCTTTCGCTCTTCGTAAGCCTGACGAAGGCTTTTTCGCTCTTTCCGTGACGGCTCATCTCAGTGCCCTCCCTTCTTGCTATCCCGGTGCGTTGCGTAAAGATCCAGCAGTCTGTGGCCGCCGAGTCCGCCGATCACGGCCGCGATGAGAATTTGATAGAAAAGTTTTATCCAATGCAATATCCTGGCCTGGAATACTTCTCTGTTCCGCGCGACATCCGCGCTTTCTTCAGCCTCCTCCATCAGGCTTGCCGCCTTGACCGGAGATATGTGCACCTTGCTGCCCGTAGCAAACGCCTTCGTCGCCTCAATGTGGCAGCCGGACTGGGAACACGTTGCACGCTTGTTGTCCGCATTGGTCGGCGAATTTTTGTTCCGTTTGGAAGTGATTCGATGAGGTGAAAAGCCTAGCGCATACGGTGCATGGCAATTCAGGCAGTTTGCCACTTCCACGTCCCCATATTGAATCGCTTTGGCATGGTAAGTGTCCTGAAATCCCGCTATCACATCCAGTTTATGCCTCGCCATGACCCCCGGGTTCGCGTGGCATTTGCTGCAAAGCTTGACCACCTCCGCTGAGGGCCTCCGAATCGAGGCGCGGTAATTTACATGACGGAAAAAACGTTCTGCCCAGGCCTGCTCTTCATGGCACTGGTGGCAAACTTGCAGGAAAGCCATCGATTTGGTCTGCCCTTGAAAACCGAGTTGGTAAGGCTTATTGGCATGGCAGTCCCTGCAGGCCGGCAAGTCGTCTTTGTTCTTTGCCCTGGAGCCTTCAACGCCATGTGTGCTTTTTTTCAAGTCTTCCACGATCGCCTTGTGGGAGAAAACCTTGCCGGTGGATGGCTCAATCACGTGACAGGACTTTCCGCAATCTACTTTTTTCGCATCCGTGTGAGGTATCTTGTCCACCCCTTCGTGGCAGTCAGAACAATTTAACTTTCCATGATATGAAGCTTTGTGCAGATCCTCATTGACATAAAAGACCCTCTTCACGACCCGCTTATTGGCGTCTACTTCATAGCGCCCCAAGCCGGGATACTTGTGACACATAAGGCACGTGTCTTGACCTTCGGATGCAAAGACTGGAGAGGGAAACAAGGCTATCGCCGCGGCAACGGCAACGCCTGAAAGACAAGACCAAAAATTCCCATGCATGCGCGGGATAGTGGCAGACTTGCGTCCTGGTAATTGCAGCCTCATCCGTTTTCCTCGCCCTTAGTATGTAATTTGATGGGCTTGGCAAGCCAAGTCGGGGCAGACTCATATCTGCACCCAGCATCCATGCGGAGTGGCTTGATGGTGAAATTATCGCAAGCCACAGCATCCTGGGCTTGCCTCACCGTCAAAACCACTGCGCTTACCAAACATATTAGCAAATTTATATATGGAAATAAAGATCCTGATATCTGCTTAATAACCTGAAAGCTGCCGCTTTTACCCTTTTCGCTGCGGTCAATGCCCCCCTGTCAATCGTTCAATTTATAGACGGAAATTTTGTTGCGCAACATCTCTGCCGCATAGATCCGGTTGTCCCGGCCCACGGCAATACCCCCCACCGACACGAACCGCTGCGGCGTGCCGTCTTGTCCCAGAACGCGCAAAAACTTCCCATCAGCGTCAAAAACCTGGATCACGTCCATATAGCTGTCGCTGATATAGACTTGATTTTTCTCGTCGACGGCCACGCCTTTCGGACGGAAGAACTCCCCCGGAAGCACCCCCCAAGATCCGATTTGGACGAGCAGCGCGCCTTCTTCATCGAATGCCTGAACACGGGAATTAAGAACATCAACGACATACACCGCCCCATTCGACGCTATCGCAACGGTTGCCGGATAGCGGAACCGCCCGTTGCCCTCGCCGTACCCGCCCCACTGGCGCACCAACTTGCCGGAGCCTGAAAATTTCATGACCTTGTTGTTGGCGGAGACATAGATTTTTGCACCGGAAGCATCCGCCGCCACATCGATGGGGCGTACCGCCAAACCTTTGTCGATAACCGGGAAGGCGTATTGGAAATGGCCGTCAGCGCTGAATACCTGGATGCGGTGGTTACCGGTGTCGGCTACGTACACGCGGCCCTTGCCGTCTGTTCCTATGCCAACCGGATCTTTGAATTGCCCTTCAGCCGATCCCTTCCGGCCAAAGCTGAGAAGATACTTGCCATTGCGGTCAAAAACGACCACTCGCTGATTTCCGCCGTCAACCACATAAATGCGGTCATCGCTGCCAAGCGCCACATCGGAAGGCAAGGACAGGCCACCAGCTCCCTGGCCGGTAACTTCAAATAGAAGGCGAACGTTTGCAGTGGGGATGCCAGCGGCGAATGATGCGCTAAGCCAGCCTGCGAGCATAGCTGAAAGAATCGCTCGCAACACTTGCCGGAGCTTGGTGTTGCATCCCCTTGGACTGGGAAAACATTTTCCCAGCGCCCATGCTCCCCATCGTGGCATTTTTTTAGTCTCTGGCGGATTCAAGTTCGAAGTGCAACAGTCATTCGTGACGCAGTATATCGCACTTCATTTGCAAGGAATACTTCAAACGGGGATAGAAGCCATATGCGGTAACTCAGCCCGTACGGCGCTGTACGGGGGGGATAGCGGCTGCCCTTATCGCAACGGAGAACCCTTTTGTTATTCGCCCGGCGGGCTGCCGAGCGAAGATGCGCATCGGCATTCTCGCTTCGCTACGGATAATTCCAATCGCGGACACCCCAAGCAGAATAAAGTCAGCCCGATGCCTCCCCTACCATTTCTCTCAAAGCCAACAGAATCAACCCTGCCAGGATTGCAAAGAGAATGATCCAGCCGACAATCTTGATAGCAGTACCGATGGCATTGCCCGGGTTGTCCTCGCCTGTTGCGGACATTCCCACGAAAAAACCGATCTCGCTGCCATACCATATGCAGCCCAGCGGAAGAACCAGGACGGCAATTGCAAGGTGGAGAATCTCGTGTTTTACCAGGAAGTGGGCCACTGCCATACACACGATTGCTACTAGAATCGATGCAACACGTCCAGCATCCAATCTCTCGGCTTCCACTTCACGATGCACCTTGTTCAAGTGTTGCACTCGGCATGACCTCCCGTTTCCAGTCTATGCGCGAGGAAATTGGCTGCTCTTGTCCTCGGGTGGCGTGGCTGGGGTAAAGCGTCTGGGCGGTTCATATTATTTTGCCGCTTTTTCGCTTCGATTCTTCAAGTCCGACAGGCTGCTAGCCCATTTCCGCATCCATTATCGCCGCCGGCAGATCGCGAATGCGGTATTTCCCGCTTTGCACCGCCACGGCCAGCCGGTCGAGGGTATGCTCGTGCATCATGGCGACAATTTTTTCCTTGATCGGCTTCCATTTCGAATGCACCGGGCAGGCGGTTTCCTCGCTGCATATCTTCAGACCTAGCACACAGTTTTCAGTAAAGCCGGCGCCTTCAATCAGAGTCACAATCTGCATCAAGTCGGTCTTTTCCCCTCCCTCGCGCAGGCAGAACCCCCCCTGGCGGCCACGGTAGGAATAAAGCAGGTTTCCCTTGCACAAGTTTTGCATGATTTTGGCGAGATAGGCCGTGGGAACGCCAAGATATTCCGCAACTTTGCGGTTAAGAATAGGCTCGCCGCGCGGTTGCGTGGCAATATAAATCAGCGCCTGGATTGCGTACTGGCTGGTTCGGGATAAAATCATCTGGGCTCCAAATCGGTATATACTGATCCAATTATCTTCTTTTACCAATTCAAATAATAGTGACATTGCCATAAAAAATCCATGGCTAGAGAAATTCAGGTCAGCAACGCCATCCGAAGCAAGCCGGCCACCTCATCGACGGACAGCCCTTCCCGATACGGCACCTCGCCAAGCAGGGGCGCTTGCAGTCCATGTTCCAGCACCGCCACATTTTCCCGCAAAAACGGCATGCCGGGTTCGATCTGATTCGCCACCCACCCAGCAAGCTTGAGGCCGCGCTGCTTCAACGCCTGGGCGGAAAGCAAGGCGTGATTCAGACAGCCTAGCCGCAGTCCAACCACCAAAATTACGGGAACCCCGAGCTGCTGGGCCATATCAGCGGTATCCTCGCGCTGATTGAGCGGCACCATGAAACCGCCGACACCTTCGACCACCACCACGTCAGACATTGCCTGCAATCGCCGGAAAGCATCCAAAACAGTCCCGATGCGAATTTCCACGCCGGCCCGCTCGGCGGCGATATGGGGGGCAACGGGCAGAACCAGTGCGTACGGATTGACCAGCTCAGGCGGCGCCGCAACATTGCCTGCGGCACGCAGACTTTCCACATCCTCGCAGCGCAGCCCGTTGGTTGTTTCCTCACAGCCGGCGGCGACCGGCTTCATGCCGACCGCCCGATAACCGCGGCTGACGAAAGCACGCAGCAGCGCACTGGCAATCAGGGTCTTGCCTACATGGGTATCGGTGCCAGTGATGAAATAAGCTTTTTCCATGATTGATTCGATAAAAGCATTTAACCGCAGAGGACGCGGAGGACGCAGAGGAAAAACTTTAAACCTTGAGCAAGCCCCTTCTTCTGCTTGAACTCAGGTAAGCCAGGGGGTTGACCTTGCCGTTCCTCTGCGCCCTCCGCGTCCTCTGCGGTGAAGATTATTTTTTAGCAAAACGCACCACCTGCGCCCCGTCCGGCAGCTTCGGCTGCCTTTTCTCGCCTTTCCAGGCATGGCCGTACACTACCTCATAGGTCGCCGGCAGCTTGCCGTCGCGGCGCAGTGCCTCGTAATTCTGCTGCACACGCTGCCAAGCAGTCTTGCCCAGCAGGCCACGACGGCGCCCCTGATTGGCGTTGTGCGCGCCCAGAGCCTTGAGGTCGCGCATCAACCCGGTCAGGTCGGCATAGGTCAGGGTCAGGGTTTCCATGTCCATCACTGGCGCGGCGAAACCCGCCCCCATTAACGCATCGCCGACATCGTGCATGTCGGAAAAACGGTTAACATGGGCATCTGAGTCCAGCTCGCCGAATGCCTGGCGCAATTCCTTTAGTGTATCCGGGCCGAAAGTGCTGAACATGAGCAGTCCGCCGCTTTCCAGCACTCGCCACATGCCGCCGAAGGTCGCATCGAGATCGTTGCTCCATTGCAACGCAAGGTTGGACCAGATCATGCCGACGCTCTCGGCACGCAAAGGCAGGCTCTCTATGTCTCCGCACACCCGTTCTTCGCCAGCCATGAACGGCAGCAAACGCTTCCACGCGGGTTGGTGGCAGCGCGACGCCTGCAGCATGGCCGGCGCAATGTCCAGTTCTATCACGCGCGCCTTGGCATAGCGTTCCCGCAACTGCCGCGATCCGTAGCCGGTACCAGAACCGGCGTCAAGAATTAGTTTAGGCTCGTATTTAATGTATTGCAGGCGCTCGGCCATGCGGTCGCAAATTTCCCGCTGCAGCACCGCCACCTGGTCGTAGGTGGCCGCAGCGCGGTCGAAAGAGCGGCGCACCCGGCGCTTGTCCAGCGTGAATTGGTCAGTCATTTGAGGGGCTGCAAATAAATAACCAGAACATTCTGGCTGCGCTGGCAGGGCACGCTGCCGCGTTACCGGTCGCTTGTAGGGTAGGGCCATACGGCACGCCCGGTGCCTTGCATCGCACCCCGCCAACACACCCATAATTATCCAGGTTATTCATTTGTAGCCCCTAAAAATCCAGTCACAATCTCGGTAAATTTCCCAGGGTGGGATAAAAACGGCGCATGGGCGGCGCCCGGCAGCACATTCAGACGCGCGTCCGGCATCCGTTCGGCCAGCCATCTGGCGGCTCCCACCGGCGTCAGCATGTCGCGCTCGCCGTGCAGCAGCAAAGTCGGCGTTTTCACGGCAAGGACGCGGTCGCGCAAATCGGTTCCGAGCAAAATATCGAGTCCCGCCCGCAAAACTTCAGCGCTCGGACGACCCTTGGCAAACAAGCTGTCACGCAGGCGTTTCAGCACCGTTTTGACTGCGTCATCGCCGCGCGCCTGAAGCGCCAAAAAACGCTTCAACGTGCCATCGCAATCCGATTCCAGCACGGCGGCGAATTCCAGCAGCACCTCGCGTTCCACCGCCCACGGCCACTCGTCTTTTATCGTGAAGCATGGCGTGGTGGCCGTCAAAACCAGGCGCGACACTTTTTCCGGGTAAAGCGATGCCATTTCCAGCGCCACCTGCCCGCCCAGTGACCAGCCACAAACAGCAGTCCTCTCCGGCAGCACTGCCGCCACGGCGTGGACGATATTTTCCAGCTCATAAGGCTCGAGCGCAGGACTGGCGCCATGGCCGGGCAAATCCACCAGATGCAGGCGAAAACGCCGCGCCAGATCGTCGCGCACACCGTCCCACACGCCACCATGCATGCCCCAACCGTGGAGCAGCGCAATATCTGCGCCCATTCCAACGGTTTCGACGAACACGCTCAAATGGTGCGCTCCAGCGCGTTCAGCGCTTCCACCAGCCGGGCAATGTCTGCATCGCTATGCGCCGCTGACAGGGAAATGCGCAGGCGCGCCTCGCCCTTCGGCACGGTGGGCGGCCGAATCGCCGGCACGCAGATGTGGCGCTTGCGCAGCGCCTCGCTCACCGCCAGCGTTTCCTTGTTGGTGCCGATAATGATCGGCTGGATCGGCGTGATTGATTCCATCAGACGCCAGCGTTCCAGCTTCAGCCCCTGCTTCAGGGTAGCGATGAGTTGCCGCAGCCGTGCCTGCCGCCACGCCTCGTTTTCGATCAGCCGCAGGCTGGTGGAAAGCGCCGCCGCCAGAGCTGGCGGCATGGCGGTTGTATACATGTAGGTGCGGGCGCGCTGCACCAGATAATCAACCATTTCGGCCGGCCCGGCAACGAAGGCGCCAAACACGCCGGCGGCTTTGCCCAGTGTTGCCATGTAAATGATCCGATCCGACGACGCGACGCCGAAATGCTCGAGTACGCCGCGACCCGTGCTTCCCAACACACCGAAGCCATGCGCATCATCCAGCAGCAGCAACGCATCATAGCGCTCGCACAAGGCGAGCAACTCCGGTACCGGAGCAATATCGCCGTCCATGCTGAACACGGCATCCGTCACCACCAGCTTGCGTCTCGCCTTGGAAGCGGCAAGGCGCTTCTCCAGTAACGGAAGGCCGAGATGCGGATAGCGGGTATGCTTGGCACGAGATAGCAGCGCGGCATCGTTGAGCGAGGCGTGATTGAGCTTGTCGGCGAAAATCTCATCATCGCGTCCAACCAGGGCGCTAACGATGCCAAGATTGGCCATATAACCGGTGGAAAACAGCAATGCCGCCTGCTGGCCGGTAAACCTGGCCAGCGTCTCTTCCAGCTGATGATGTGGCGCCATATGCCCGCCCACCAAGTGCGACGCCCCTGCCCCCACGCCATATTGCGCTGCCGCCGACTTGAGCGTGTCGATCAGGGCCGTATGATTGGCCAACCCCAGATAGTCATTGCTGCTGAAGGACAGGCAATTCATGCCGCCCACCATGATGCGCGCGCCTTGGGAACTCTTCAGCACATGGCGCTGCCGGCGCAATCCCTGCTCTTCCAGCAGGTTCAGCGCTTCAGTCAGTTCAGAAAAGGGCACGGGGCGAACCAGACGCAGTTTGTATGGTCAGGATCGCTGCCTAGGATTTGGCGCCCATGGTGCGGATGCCCAGCTTGTCGAACAAAGCCAGGTCCTGGTCCGCGGATGGGTTAGGCGTGGTCAGCAATTTCTCGCCGTAGAAAATGGAATTGGCGCCGGCCAGGAAGCACAGCGCCTGGAGCGGTTCCGCCATTTGCTCCCGCCCGGCGGAAAGGCGTACCAGGCTTTTTGGCATGGTGATGCGCGCCACCGCGACGGTGCGCACAAATTCAAACGGGTCGAGCGCCGCAACGTCTTGCAGTGGCGTACCCTGCACCTGTACCAGCAAGTTGATCGGAACAGACTCCGGCGGCGGATTGAGGTTGGCGAGCTGGGCAATCAGCGCGGCACGGTGAGTGCGCGTTTCGCCCATGCCCACGATGCCGCCGGAACACACCTTGATGCCCGCCTGGCGTACTTCGCCGAGTGTGTCCAGCCGATCCTGATAGGTGTGGGTGGTAACCACCTCACCATAATATTCCGGCGCGGTGTCCAGATTATGGTTGTAGTAGTCCAGCCCGGCTACACGCAACTGGTCCGCCTGGCCTTCCTTGAGCATGCCCAGGGTGACGCAGGTTTCCAGCCCGAGTGCGCGCACTGCGGTAATCATGTCAAGCACCGGCTTCAGGTCTTTCTGCTTCGGCCCGCGCCAGGCCGCGCCCATGCAAAAAC
>Ga0315268_10000520_pt1 | contig 44889 bp, 30 predicted proteins | sample C1_top_MG_FD_204535 | JGI IMG/M metagenome (GOLD analysis project Ga0315268, IMG submission 204535) | Sediment microbial communities from Yellowstone Lake, YNP, Wyoming, USA - C1_top | ecosystem: Environmental > Aquatic > Freshwater > Lake > Sediment | place: USA: Wyoming | collected 2017-08-01 | reverse complement strand
TCGGAGTCGGGCTTGCTGCCATCATCGGGGTTCCCGTGGTGACGGCATTGTCCCTCAGGGATCTGCTGCCCGCCTTTGTCGTTCTTCTCCTGGCCGAGCTGACCTGCGTCGCCTCGTTCCTCTTGGTCGTGGCCGTCTTGCATGGCATTGACGTCGCCCGTCGCGCTACTACCTCCGAGCTTGAGCTACCCGCGAATTTCGTGTGGTACGCACAGGCCGTGGTTTGCGTCTACGCGCCCATTTTTGCCGACACGGGCGAAGGCAAACCGATTCTCCACCTCGGGGCCGCGGACGTTGCCGTCTCACTCGCCGTGGCAGCCGTGTGTGCATGGGGTGGCCGCCGAGCGCAGCTCAAATACAACGCTCGAATCGCCCTCCAGTCCCTGGCCACGACCAACCACGCGCTCGCTGGCGCCATGCTCGTCAAGGGTGGCAACAACGCATGGCCTGAAATCAAGCCCGAGACGCTGTTCCACTACCAGTCGTAGTTTTGAGAAGGCCCTGACCCTGCTCTGCAAAAGGTCGGATACACTCGAGCCGACCTGGGACGCGCGTCGGGAGAGGGCGTTCATCGAGATGGTCGACAACGCATCAGGCAGAGACAGCATCTACCACGAAACACTCGTCGACTTGGTCCTCACCTTCTTCAGCATACCCTTTTCCGAGCGCACCAAGGTGTGGCCGGTCTGGGCTGCTGCCGTCAAGTCTCGACCAGACGGAGCCAACTTGCGGGCCGGCGTGGCGACTCGGGAGCGGGAGTTGTTGGAAGAATACAGCGCGGTTGTGGAGGCGCGGCCACCGAGCACCGCTGAGACAGGCGGCTCAGCGCGGCCCGCGCCTTCGGACCCGGTCGACGTGCCCTCGGCTCTTCTCGCCGTAGTGCCACCGCCGGAGGCGACGCCGCTCACCACAAAGCCGCCGTCCTCCGTGAGACAGGTGACCGGCGACACGCCCGTGCCAAAGCATGGCATCGACGGTGCTCGGCTGTCGGAGTGGTGGCGCAAGCTCGCAGGAGCCTATCGGCGGTGCCACGAAATCAGGGACAACGACGAGGGTGATCACCTGCACAATCACGAGAGGCGGTACGGTCTCAAGGTCGAGGCGAAGAACGTCGAGGGCATCCTCGCCTTGGCGCACGCAATCATCGCGCCGGACGCACCGTTTCTCTGCGACGTGAACTGCCGCCACGTCACGGGGGGCATGACGCCAGAGCAAGCTAAGCTGCTTTTGGACTCGCTCCAACACGACATTGCGGCGTCTCACCGGTACTGGGGTGAACATTCCGATGCCGAGTGGGCAGAGGATGAGCTGTGCTCGACAATCTCCGCCCGCGACGGGTTTCTCGAGCTGCTGGGCTCCGATTCGGCCTCGGGCTACCTGCGCGGGAAGATGGATTCGCCGGGGCCGGTCAAGCCATTCCCGGAGCCGTTGAGCGCGTCGGACTCCGCGCCGAGAGGTTGTGTCCGCTACGTCACCGCGCCGACCCCCGTGGTTGTGCCGGCGGAGCACGCGCTTGCGCCAGAGCCTCGAGCAGAGATCCCTCTGCCTGAGCATGGAATGAGTGGCGCCGCGCTCACGCATTGGTGGCGCAATGTCACAGCGAATGTCGAGTGGCGCACGAGGTTGTTCTTCGAGCGGCACAAGAGCTCGAGCCCAGAGAGCATGGATACCCGCGTTCTCCGCTTCCCTCGCATGTACGAGGGGATGGCCGCCATGGGCATACCGGGGTTCGTCCATAGGGTCATCGCCCCCAACGTGGACACGCTGTGCGGTGCTGCCTGCCCGCACGTCATGGCGGGCATGACCGCTGAGCAAGCCAGGGGCGTGCTCGACAGGCTTGACTGCGACTACAGAGAAGCGACCAGCCACGCGTTCGCGCACCTGGAGTCCACGTTGCTGATGGAAGAGATCTACGACCTAGAGGATGCGCGCAATGCGTTTGCACGGTTGCTCGGGTCGGAGGCAGTCTCGAAGCACCTCGGCCTTGCGCCTCGTCCGGCCACGCCGCCCTCGATGGTGCAGAGCAGCCCCCCCGCGAAGACAGAGCCGGCCACGGAGCGGGAGATGTCGCCCATGGACGGCGACACAGCAACGACGCCGGCGCCGAAGGACATGATGCTTGGCGATACTACGATTGTGCACAAGGGCGAGATGCTGACGCACGAGGAGATCGGCCGCCGAATCTCAAAGGCGTTCGCCAAGTCGTTCCCGGGGCAGCCGGCGTCGCCAAGACCCCAGAAACCGGAGAGGAAACCAGATTCCTAGTGGGCGTGCGTCGCCGCGGCGGCAGTGGCAACAGGATGAGCTACACGGCGGGGCAGACGACCGTTGACGAGCTCAAGCGGCTCACGGGCTTCGATTTCTTCGCCGGGCTCGACGCCGCCGAGCAGGCGCGCATCGAGGCGGCGCGGGCGGCGGCGCCGTAGACGAATCTTCCATCGCGGCGCTCTATCAGGCATCGGCTGCGCTGCCGATCCCCTACGAAACCCGAGGAAGCCCAGGTTGGAACGGGCCTCTACTCACTACGGCGGAAGTAGCGGCAGGTCTTCGACCATTGGGTAAGGAAAATCCAAGAAGCAGCGCTCTCGAAGATACGTTTCCGGGAGCCGGCTACACTCGAAGCCCAAAAACGCTTTGAGCAAAGCGCTCCGTCCTCCCGTTTTTAAGGCTTCTGCGAGGAGGGCTCGGACAGCCTTCTTCTCAGCAGGCGTTAACGGCTTTAGAGGAGGGGTCTTGTGCGGAAGGGGCTCGGGCTCGTAGCACTCTCCTACAGACAGTGCCCATTCTCTCTCTTGGACGTTCTCCGTCCAGGGGCGGCAGACTGACAGAATAAGGGCCAGGACAAGTACGGGCATAATTCCTCCTTGTCGATGATGAGACTCGATTAAGTCGTGTGCTCCGTGGTGTTCTCGGTGGTCATACAGGCGAGCATCCAATACGGGCGGGAATTGTGCGGTGCATGACCGCCCGCCGTCGAGTTTCCGCGTGTGAATCGTAGCCGGCGGGCTCGCGTGTCGATAAGGTCGGGGAGGCAAAGGGAGGCATTGATGGAGAGCGTGTTCGCAGGCTTTCTCGTGGTGTTGGTCGTGGTTGGGCTCGTGAAGACCCTGTCTAGGTCGTCAGAGCCCGAGTGCAGGGATGAATGTGGTGGTCGCTGACCTCGACGGCGACGGCCTCGAGGACGTCCTGACCTCGTCGATGGGTTGGCCCTTGGCCACGGCCGGGGTGTGCAAGGGCGGCGAGCGTCGGCGTGAGCCTCGGCCAACACCCCGCTATCGAGGGACGCCACGCGCTCGCTCGGCCCTTCGTGGACGCGCTGCGCGCCTCGGGCCTGGCTCTGCCCCACGGCCTCGTGCCTCTCACGCTGGCCTTCGATGTGGTCGGCGATCGCCAGTGGCGCCGCGCGGCCGCGGTCGCTTCCGGCGATGTTGCAGGCCGGCGTCTGCTGCTCGACAACCGTCTCGGTCCGCTCCTCGCGGCGAGCGCCACGCCGGGTCCGTCGTGGGCCGGCCTCGCGCTGTTGGGCATCCCGGCTCGCGGTGTCGTCGTCGAGCTTCCCATTCTCCCGGGCGCGCTCGGCTGCTGACCTCAACACGGCGCTCGCGGTCTTGGGCTCCCTTACGTGGCAGATCTGGCTGTGGGTACGGGCTCGCGCTTCGGCGTCGGCAAGCAAGGTGCCCTGAGGAGATTGAATTGGAGCGGGCAACGAGGCTCGAACTCGCGACCCTCAGCTTGGGAAGCTGATGCTCTACCAACTGAGCTACGCCCGCTCCACAGGTAACACCTCGTTTCTAGCGGCAAGCGCCGGCGGACGTCAAGCCGCGTCCAGAAGCCGCGTCCGGACACCCGTTCTAGGCCGGGCGTCTTCCTTCCATGACGCGGCCACCGATTCTGTCCGGCCCCCCTGCCAGAACCCGTGCGCAAGGCGTATATTGGCAGATGGGAAGCCATCAAAGCGGGAGGTGTCATCGTGAGTCTTGCGATTCTCTTGCTTGCGGCCGCGGCCCTCGCCACGCCGCCAGACCCGGCCTCGGCGCCGTCCGTCATCCCCACCACGCCCAGCACCTCGACCGCGCCAGGGCCCGGCGACACCGACGTGGCGCCAGCGCTGCCGAGCGACGCCTTGCTGCCACCCGTCGGCGCACCCTCGCAGAGTGATTGCTGGACCGAGCCGCTCAAGCTGCGGCTCGGCGACTTCGCCAACATGGGCGTCATCAACGATGCGGTTGGCAAGCACCACTGCCTGCGCCGTATGGACCCACGCCTGCGGCCCTTCAACCGTGGCATCTACACCGTCGGCAAGACGCGCTTTGGCCACTTCACGCTCTTCGGCGAGGAGGTCGGCTACGGCCTCAACCTCGTTGTCGCACCCGGCCTCAACGGCGCGCCTGACTTCATGTACACGGCGCCGGCCCTCGATCTGCCGCCGGCGTGGCAGCAGGTCATCGACACCGCGACCTATCCCGTGCTCGTCATCGGTGGGGCTGCCATCTTTACCTCGGTCATCATCGGGCTCATCCGGTGACGACCGTGCGCTTCGTAGCTGCGCGCGCCGAGTGTTGATCGCGCTTAGCGCTCGCTGGGCGCGGCACCGGCCTAGAAGAACAGCGCCGCGAGGGCGTCGGCGTTCATCAGGCCCGTCGAGGTCGGCACGACCGCGCCCGCTCGCTCGTGGAGCCACCCGCGCGCCGCGCCCTCGCGTAGGGCTTCCTCGACCACCGTCCGCTCGACGGCGCCGCTCGCGCACAGACGCTCTCTCTCTCTCGCTGACAACCCGTCGCCGAGGCGCAACGCCAACATGAAGCGCTCGCGCGCGAGCTGGCCGGCTGCGAGCTCTTCGAGCCAGGCAATTCCGGGGTCGGTCGCGATTGGCGGTTGCAGAGCAGTCCCGCGCGTCGTTGTCGGCTCGCCGACGGCCGCCCCCGCCCGAGTGGGAGCATCGCGCCCCGCATCCGTGCGCGGCAAAGCTTCGTCGGTCGCCCCCCGCATAGCCGCTACATACGCTCCCGGCGCCCGCACCGACTCCCAGCGCCAGCCGCGCACGAGCGCTTCGCGTAAGAAGCTATGCGCCCCGGCCCCAACCCCGAGGTACGGCTCCCCGCTCCAGTACAGGCTGTTGTGCGTCGAGCGAAAGCCGGGCCGCGCGTAGTTCGAGACCTCGTAGTGCTCGTACCCCGCGCCGACGAGCCGCTCCTCGATGCGCGTCATCATGGCAGCCTCGAGCTCGTCGTCCACCGGCGCAAGGCGTCCGGCGGCGCGCCAGCGGTGGAACGTCGTGCCCTCGTGAAAGGTCAGGGCGTACAGCGACACATGCTCCGGCCGCAACGCCAAGACGCGCTCGAGGTCGCCCTCGAGGTCGGTCATGGTCTCGTCCGGCACCGCGAAGATGAGATCGACGCTCACGTCGTCGAAGCCCGCCGCGCGCGCCCACGAGAAGGCCTGCTCGCTGTCGGCGGCGCTGTGGCCGCGGCCGAGTCGGTGCAGCAAGCGGTCGTGGGTCGATTGCCAGCCCAAGGAGACGCGGGTGACGCCGAGGCCGCGCAGGGCGATGTAGCCCTCCGCGTCGAGCGTCTTCGGGTCGACCTCGAGCGTGATCTCGGCGCCCGCTGCAACGGGCCACCTCGCCGTGATGGCGCTCATGATGTCGCGCAGCACTCCTGGCGGACAGAGGGACGGCGTGCCCCCACCGAAATATAGTGAATCGACTTGTGAGATGCCCGCGAACGACTCGGCGCGCGCAGCGATCTCGGTGCACACGGCCTCGCCGTACGCTCGCCACTCGGCGCGCTTGGCGATGTGCACATTGAAATCGCAGTACGGGCAGACGCGCCGGCAGTACGGGATGTGCACGTAAACGCCGAAGTGGCTCTCGGGCTTCGTGGCTCGAGCGAGCGAAGGATTCATGGCTCTAGCGAGCGAATCTGCAAGCGTCCGAGGAGCATGACGATGCGCGCCTGCTCGGCCGGCCCGCCGTCAGCGAGCTTGACGTGCGTGGCGTCGGCGACGGGCTGATTCCATGTCGGGTCCACCGTGTACCAGCGACCGGCGGCGTACACCTCGGCCCAGGCGTGCCAGCCAAAGCCGTTGCCGGGTGGCCAATAGGCGATCCCCACCGCTACCCGCGCCGGGATGCCGAGCGCGCGCGCCAGCGCCACGAACAACACGCTGTGCTCCGTGCAATCGCCGCGCGCACTCGCGAGCGCCTCGAGTGCGTTCGAGTAGGCGGGCACGTACTCGTCCTTGATGTAGTCGAAGACGAAGCCGGTGAGCTTGGTGACGACCTCGGAGAAGCGCTTGGCGTCGCCAATCGCCTGCGCCGCCGCGGCCTTGATCTCGGGCGCGTTGCTCTGGATGAACGGCGTCGGCTCGAGGTCGCTCTTGACGCTCGCGAGGCCGGCGGCGTTGGGACCCCACGCAACGTCGGGCAACGGCGGGTCGCGCACGAGCTCGATGACGACCGCGTCGCCTTGGCGGGTCACCTTCTGTCGCGCCGAGCTCGGTGGCAGATTCTTCTCGAAGCCGGTGAACACAATCTTGAGGTGCGTAAGGTCGCTCGGGTGCACAAGGGGCCGCGGCGCCTTGACCGTCGCGCTCACCAACAGATCCTGGTGGTAGTCGAGGCGTCGCGCCACCTCGGGGGGCTCGAGCCGCGCCACGAAGAAGCCCCCGACTCTCGTCTCGAGCACCCTGCCGGCGTCGTCGAGCCAGCTCGTCTCGGTGATGTCGAGCTCGTCGTATCGGGCATCGACGCGCAGCGCGCGCGTGCTTACGCCCGCGAGCAGGAGCTGCTCACTGCCGACCACGGTGTAGTCCACGTGGACGTTCTTTTGCAGCGACGGATCGAAGTGTTGCGCCGTCGCCTTCGCGCCGAGCTGCGCGGCCTTGGCCAGGCGCTGCGGCACGAGCGCGTCGTCGAGCGTCTCGTGCACGGCGAAGCGCTGCGTCTGCGTGGCGTTGCCGGCCGAGATGTCGAGCACGAGCTCTTGGCCGTCGCGCCGCCCTTGCATGCGCACGCTGCCCGTGGCGGCGTCTTGCACGAAGGCCATGCTCACGAGCGCGCGCGTCTGCCTATCGTACGAGCGCTGCTCGGTCACCGTGATCTTGGCGACCTGGCCCATGCCGCCGACCGCGGCGTGCAATTCGAGGCCCACATCGACCGTCGCGCCAATCTTCGTCACGGTGCGCATCCAGCCGACCTTGGTGTCGTTCAAGTAGACGCCGTAGGTGTCGTCGCTCGGCGTCGGCAAATCGATGGCCAGGGCGTCCTTGGGCGTCGCTGCTTTGCCGGCGCCGGTGCACGCCGTCACAGCGCACAGGGCCAAGGCCGCGCTCCACCTTCGCATGGCCTAGTTCGGCTCGCTGCCGTCGAGACGGTTGAGCGTCAAGGTCGGTCGCGACGGCGACGGGTCGAGCGAGCACAGGTAGGTGATGTACTCGGCCTCGGCGCGTCCGGCAAAACGCTCGAACTCGACACCGATCGCCGCCATGCGATTCGTGCTCTCGACCGGGATATCGACGCGGACCACTTTGCACGCGACCTCGATCGACACTGCGATGCCGGGTAACCGCATGGCCAAGCCGACCGCCGTGCCTACCGGTGGCATCTGTGCGCAGTGCACGCGGATGCCGCCGCGCGACAAGTCGATGGTCTCGGCTGTAAAGGCTCGCCCGCCGTAGCGCAGCTCGACCGGCATGACGATGGCGAAGCGGATGAAGGTGCGGCCGAGGCGGGTGTCTGCCCACAGGCGCTTCAGAACGTCGCCGATGACGACGGGCGCGTCGCTGCGCGGGCGAACGGCGCAGCGGTCGGCCTCGACGCCGTTGAACTGGGCGAGCGACTCCTGCTCGGTCAAGTACACGACTGGCACGAGGCCCATGGCCGGGCAAGCGCGTAGCTGCGAGGCAAAGTGGCGGTCGGCGCTCGAGCCCGGGTGCGCGTCCAAGATGACCGCGTGATAGCTCGCCACGCGTGTGCGCTCGATGGCCTCGGTGCCGCTCGCGACCACATCGACGTCGAAGTCGTTCTCGCCGAATCCCGAGCTCAGGCGCGTAATGACCGAGGGGTCGCGGCTGATGAGCAGCACGCGCGGCGTTACTGTCGCCGACGAAGCGACCTCATTGTTGACGACCGACGAGATGCTCGCCGCGCCCGTCATGGCCGCGCGCACCGAGCTCAAGACGCGCTCGATGTTGAACGGCTTGAAGACGAGATCGACCGCGCCGATGGCGTCGGCGTAGTGGATCCAGCGTGGGGCGAGTGCGTCGCTCACCGCCACGATGGGTACCGGGCGTGGGCTGCGCGCGATGGCGGCCACGCACTGCGCGGGGCTGAAGCCTTGTCCGCAGACATCCATGAGCAGGGCCATCGGCGGCGTCGGTGAGATAAGGATGCCCGCGAGCTTATCGACGCCCGCTATCACGGTGGCTCGATAGCCGCGCGACAGCAAGAGCTCGGCGAACGCCTTCTGGCCGCGCTCATCGGGCGTGCATACGGCGACGAGTTGTCCCGAGCCGCGCGCCACGCCTCCGGCCAGGCCTTCGCGTAACTGCAGCTCCTGGATGTGCTCGGTGAGGAAGATCTTGCGCATGAGCGCTGCGACGGCTAGCCCCATGCCGATAGGCGGCGGCACGAAGGGCCTTAGCGCAATGAGCATGTCGCGCGCCGTCTGGAAGCGATTGCTCGGCTTCGCTTCGAGGGCCGTGAGCAGGATCTCCTCGAGCGGCGGCGTGATCTCGGCGCACAGCGACGAAGGTTTCGGGACCTTGACGCGCTTGTTGGCGCGCATGATCTCGTCAACCGTGTCGCCCTCGAATAGGCGCGTCGTCGTCAGGAGCTCGAACATCGTCACGCCGAGCGCGAATACGTCGGCGCGTTGGTCGGGCTCGCTGCCGTTGAGCTGCTCAGGGGCGAAGTAGCCGACCTTGCCGGTCACCGTGCGGTGCTTCTCGTCGGTGTGGCCGGCCGCGATCGAGGCCACGCCGAAGTCGCCGAGCTTGACGCGCCCGTCGTATGACATGAAGACGTTGGCGGGGTTCACGTCGCGGTGCACGAGGTTCAAGTGCTTGCCGTCGGCGTCGCATAGCTCGTGCGCGTAGGTCATGCCCTTTAAAGCCTCGGCGACGATGTGCATCGCCACGACCAAGGGCACCGGCGACTTCGCCTTGCGGCAGCGCGTGAGCATGTTGTCGAGGTCGCGGCCGTCGATGTACTCCATGGCGATGAAGAGTTCGCCATCTTGCGAGCCCGCCTCGAAGGTCTGCACGATGTTCGGGTGCTTGAGCAGCGAGAGGACGAACGCCTCGTGGCGAAAGAGCTCCAATACCTTCGGATCTTGCGACAGCTCCTTGTGCAAGATCTTGATGGCGAAGGTCGTCTCCGCGTAGCGCGGGTGAATATGCCGCGCTCGCATGACGCGCGCCACGCCGCCGCTGCCTACCTGTTGGATGAGCTGGTAGGGGCCGAAGAAATGCGCCTCGGAACCGCCCGTGCCTCCTGCTGCGGGTCCTCCCGCACCAGGGGCGCCACCTTGCCCTGCATCGGGAAGATCGATGTCGAGACCATCGAGAAGGTTTATGGACTCGCTCATCAAGCGCGTGGCTCCGTCCCACGAACTCTCACACTTCCCCTGGTGAGCCCGCGGGGGCAAGCGCTATGCGCCTGCCCATCTGCGAGGAAAGCATAAGATCGCAGCCGAAGCCACTCCCTAACACCACCACCTTTGCGCGCAATGCGTCAAGACTTGACGAGGTCGCTATCGGGTAGGAGCTGCAGCTCAACCAGCCGGCGATAGTGCCCGCCGCGCCGCATGAGGCTATCGTGGTCGCCCTGCTCGGCCACGCGACCGCCCTCGATGACGACAATCCGATCCATCTGCCGAACCGTGGAGAGCCGGTGCGCCACGACAATCGCCGTGCGCGCCTGCAAGAGCACCTGCAGGCCCGCTTGGATGCGCGCCTCGGTCTCGGTGTCGATGTTGCTCGTCGCCTCGTCGAGGACCAGCACTTCGGGCGAGAGAGCGAGAGCACGGGCGAAGGCCAGGAGCTGCCGTTCCCCGGCCGACAGATTGGCGCCCGAGCCCCGCACCTCTGTCGCGAAGCCCTGCGGCAGGCGGGCGATGACGTCGTCGATCTGCATTGCCTTTGCGGCGGCGCGCGCCGCGGTTTCGCTCGCGCGGGCGCCGAAGGTCAAGTTGTCGAGCAGCGAGCCTGAGAACAACGTGACCTCTTGCAGCACCACCGCGAACAAGCGGCGCAGGCTCGTAAGCTCGAGGGCGCGCACGTCGACGCCGTCGATGAGAACGGCGCCGCGCTGCACGTCGTAGAAGCGCGACAGCAGCTTGAGCACGGTGGTCTTGCCCTCGCCGGTGGCGCCGACGAGCGCCACGTGCTCGCCCTTGGCGATGTGCAGATCGAGACCCTTAAGCACCCACTCGGCCGCCATCGTCGTGTCGGTCGCGTCCCGATACGAAAACCATACGTCGCGAAACTCGATGCCGTGCGAAAGCCGCGTCACGGAGCGTGCGCCCGCGGGCGCGGCGATCGTTAGCGGCTCGTCGGCGAGGTTGAAGATGCGCTCGCCGGCGGTGAGGGCCGACTGCAGCACCGTCCACTTGCTCGACAGGTCGCGCACCGGCACGAACAAGCGTCGAATATACTGGATGAAGGCGACGAGCAGCCCGGCGCCGACGGCGCCGCTCGCGAGGCCAAAGGCGCCGTACCATACGAGGCCCGCGACGGCGCAGGTGCCGAGCGCCTCGACGAGCGCGTAGAGCGCCGCGTCGGCGACGATGGCGGCGCGGCTCGCGTCGCGCAGTTCATCGCTGCGCTGTTCGAACTCAGCCGCCGTGCGCTCCTCCTGCCGAAACACCTGCACAGTCGCCATCGCCGCCAAGTGCTCGGCGAGGTAGGTGTTGACCTGCGCGAGGCTGCGGCGCACGCGGCGAAAGGCCCGCCTGGCGAGGCGCTGAAAGCCGAACACGAGGCCGACGAGCAGTGGTGTCGCCAACAGCGCGTAGGCCGTGAGCTGCACATCGAGCCACAGCATCATGCCGACGACCGCCGCGATGTTGATGGCATCGGCGATGATACCGATGGCGCCGCTGCCGAACAGGTCGGAGACTGCCTCGATGTCGTTGGTCAGACGCGTCAGCAGCCGGCCGACCGGAGTCTTGTCGAGGTAAGCGGCGGGCAGGCGCACCGCGTGGCAAAAAAGGTCGCGTCGCAACGCCAGCAGCGCTCGCTGTCCGAGCAGGCCGAGCGTCAGTTGCGCGCCAAACCCAGAGGCGTACTCGAGTGCCAGGGCGCCGACGTACAGCCCGCCGATGCGATAGACTAGGCCGAGGTCGTGACTCGGGATGGCGACGTCGAGCAGACGCTGCACGAGGTAGGGCGGCGCCACGACGGCGAGGGCGTCGAGCGGGTAGAGCGCTACGGTGAGCGCGAGCAAGCGCCACTCGCGGCGCGCGTATGGCCAGAGGCGGGTGACGAGTCGCCAGTCGCCGAAGGGGGGCGCGGCGCTCTCGGCCTCCAGCACGCTCGGGGCGAGGGCGCTCATGAGCTCGAGACTCCACTCGGCGCGACGCTTACTTCACTCGGCACAGCGACCGTCGTTTCGGCCGAGGGCGTGTGCGCGCTCTCTTGGCGCGATTGCTCTTGGCGGCGCGCCTCGCGGGCGTACCAGCCGCCCGCCGCGGCGAGCTCAGCGTGGCGGCCCTGTTCGACGAGGCGGCCTTGGTCGAGCACGAAGATGCGGTCGGCCTTTTGCACGGCCGATAGGCGGTGCGCGATGAGCAGGGTCGTGCGTCCCCGGCGCAAGGTGGCAAGCGTCTTGATGATGCGCTGCTCGGTCTCGCCATCGACGCTCGACAGCGAGTCGTCGAGCACGAGGATGGGCGCGTCCAACAGAAAGGCGCGCGCTAGGGCCACGCGCTGCTTTTGGCCACCCGACAACGTGATGCCGCGCTCGCCGACGATGGTGTCGACGCCAGAGGGTAGCGCCGCGAGATCGGGGTCGAAGGCGGCGGCCGCGAGCGCGGCGCGGATGGCCTCGCGACTCGCTTCGGGTCGCGCAAACGAGACGTTGTCGGCGACGCTGCGCGAGAACAAGGCCGCGCCTTGCGGCACGTAGCCGAACTGCGCGCGCAACGTGGCGAGCGTCAGCTCGGTCACGTCACAGCCACCCAACGTGAGTTGCCCGGGCGTTACGTCAATGAGACGCATGAGCGCCGAGAGCAGGGCGGTCTTGCCGCTGCCGATGGGCCCGACGATGCCGATGAAGCTGCCGGGGGCGATATCGAGACTCACGTTGTCGAGCACGCGCCGCGCGTCGAAGGCGAGCGACAAGCCGCGCGCGCTGATGCTTGGTACGAGCATCGCCGGCGAGAGGGCGCCGTCAGCGATACCCGGCTGCGTCTGCAAGACCTCGCTGATGCGCGTCCAAGAAGCGCGTCCTCGCTGCGTCATCGCGAGCACCCAACCGAGCGCGAAGGTGGGCCACGAGAGCAGCGCCATGTACTCGGCGAGCGCCACGAGCGCGCCTGGGGTCAGGCGGCCGTCGATGGTCTCGTGGGCGCCCATGATGACGGCGAGCAGGATGCCGACGTTGCCGAGCGCCATGACGAGCGGATACATGCTCGCCGAGGTCCAGGTGAGTCGGCGACTCGCGCTGTAGTAGGCGTCATTGAGCACGCCGAGCTTGCGCTCGCGCTCGGCCTCGGCCGCGAAGGCGCGCACCACGTGCAGCCCGGCGAACGTCTCTTGCACGAGGTCCGAGATGCGTCCCAAGGCCTCGCGCGTCTCGAGAGATCGGGCGTACATGCGGCGGCCGAGGCGGCGCATGAGGAAGAAGCCGGGCGGATAGACGGCGAGTGCGCACACGGTCAACTTCGGGGACAAGGCCAGCATCGCCGGGATGGCCATGGCGTACGAGGCGATGGTCGTCACGAAGTTGAGCAGCCCGGGGCCGAAGAGCATGCGCACTTGCGTCAGATCGTTGGTGGCGCGACTGACGAGATCGCCGCTCGGGTGGCGCTCGAAGTACGCGGGCTCGAGTAGCGTCAGGTGGCGGTAGAGCGCGCAGCGCAGATCCGCCTCGATGTCGCGCGCCGCGAAGAAGATGGTCAGGCGCGACAGGGTGCGGAAGGTGGCGCCGACGACCGCTACCGCCGCGAGCGCGAGCGCCAAGGAGCGCAAGCGCGTCGAGGTCTCGCCGCTATGCAGGCCATCGATCGCGAGGCGAAAGATCTGTGGCACCGCCATCGACGCCGCGATGGTGCACAACAGCAGCAGGCCGCCGAGCAACAATCGCCAGCGCTGCCGGCGAACGTAGGGCCACAGGCGATGCATTCTGAGTGTCTCAGGACGACATCGCGTCCAAGAACTCCCGGTTGACCTTGGTCGCCTTGAGCTTCGAGAGCAGAAACTCCATCGAGTCGATGACGTTGAGCGGGTGCAAGAGCTGGCGCAAGATCCAGACGCGATTCAAGATCTCGGGCGAGAGCAGCATCTCTTCTTTGCGTGTCGCCGAGCGGTTGATGTCGAGGCAGGGGAAGATTCTCTTCTCCATCAACTTGCGGTCGAGGTGGATCTCGCTGTTGCCCGTGCCTTTGAACTCTTCGAAGATGACCTCGTCCATGCGGCTGCCCGTGTCGACGAGCGCCGTACCGACGATGGTGAGCGAGCCGCCCTCTTCGACGTTGCGCGCCGCGCCAAAGAAGCGCTTCGGCTTGTGCAGGGCGTTCGCGTCGACGCCGCCTGAGAGGATCTTGCCGGACGGCGGTACGACCGTGTTGTAGGCGCGCGCGAGGCGCGTAATCGAGTCGAGCAGGATGATGACGTCGCGGCCGTGCTCGACCAAGCGCTTGGCCTTCTCGATCACCATCTCGGCCACCTGCACGTGGCGCGTCGCCGGCTCGTCGAAGGTGGAGCTGATGACCTCGCCCTTGACCGAGCGTTGCATGTCGGTGACCTCTTCGGGGCGCTCGTCGATGAGCAGCACGATGAGCCAGGCTTCGGGGTGGTTGATCGAGATGGCGTTGGCGAGGTTCTGCAAGAGCACGGTCTTGCCGGCGCGCGGTGGCGAGACGACGAGCGCGCGTTGGCCGAAGCCGATGGGTACGAGCAGGTCGATGATGCGCGTCGAGAAGTTTGAGGGATCGCACTCGAGGTTGAAGCGGCGCGTTGGATACAGAGGCGTCAGGTTGTCGAAGAGGATCTTGTCGCGTGCTTTCTCCGGCGCCTCGAAGTTGACCTGTTCGATCTTGAGCATGGCGTAGTAGCGCTCGGAGTCTTTGGGCGGGCGGATTTGGCCCGACACCGTATCGCCGGTGCGCAGGTTCAGGCGTCGGATCTGCGAGGGTGAGACGTAGATGTCGTCGGGGCCGGGCAGGTAGTTGTAGTCGGGCGCACGCAAGAAGCCGAAGCCGTCGGGCAAGGTCTCGATGACGCCCTCAGAGAAGACCGAGCCCGAGTTGTCGGTGTGCGCCTGCAAGAGCGCGAAGATGAGGTCTTGCTTGCGCATGCCGGCCGCGCCTTCGATGTTGAGCTCTGTCGCGTGGCGCGCGAGCTCGGCCGGCTTCATCTTCTTGAGCTCGTTGAGGTTGATGACGCCATCTTTCGCCAACATGGGAGGGGGTCCTTTGCGAAGCCGCTGCGACGCGGCTCGCCGCTATTTCGTCGGTGTGGCCTCGGTGCGCTTCTTGGCGCGCCGGCGCACGTAGCGCTTCTTGTCGATGAAGAAGTCGTCGTCGAGCAGGGCCCCAAGCGTCTCAGCGTCGCCCGGTACCGGCCACTCGCGATCGGCGAGCAGCTCGGCGGCGCGGCGTTGGATGCGTGGGCCGGTGTCGCGGTTGGCGGCGAGCTCGGCGATGCGCTCGGCGACCGACGCCGTCAGCTCTGTCGATAGGAGCTTTTGCTCGAGGGCGCGCACCATCACATCCATCACGGCCCAGCGCACCTCGTCGCTGTGATCGGTGATGAACGGTGCGAGCGCCGGCAAGACCTTGGGGTCGTCGAGGTGCTCGGCGACCTGCGCGATGATCTGCACCTTGGCGTCGCCCGAGCGGTAGTCGTCGGGTCCATAGTGCGTCAGCACCGAGAGAAAGAACGCGCACGCGCGCTCTTGGCCGGCGATGCGTCGATAGGCGTGCAAGGCGTAGCTGAGCTGTTGCTGCGTGCCGATGTACTCGCCGAGCGGTGCGAGCGCGTCTTCGCCGAATTCGACGAGACTGTCTTCGAGCCACTTCTTCTCGTCTTCGTCGGCGATATGGCCTTGAGCGTTGGCGGCGAAGCGCTTGAGTACCCCGCCGAGCGCGGCGGCGGTGCCTTCGTCGAGCAGCCGTTGCATCTCTCGCATCCGCACGTCGGGTTGCGCATAAGGGTTGGCGGCGAGCTTGGCGCTCTTTTCGATCTTGTCGAGGGTGAGCGGGCGCTTCTTGAACAGGTCGAACAGTCCCATGGCGCGACCTCTGTACCACCAACCTGCGTCGTCGGCCAGCGTGTCTACTGGCTCGCCTTGGCAAGGCGGCGCTGCCGCGCAGGTTGCCCCGCGTCGAGGTGGGCGGGTATGCTCGTGCGTCACAACCCCCCCCCCCTCTGCCCCCAGGTGCGCTATGACCGCCGTCCTCGATCTGCTGCAGCTTGTGTGGGACATCTTCGTGCATCTCGACGTGCATCTGACACAGTGGTCGGTCGTCCTCGGGCCGTGGCTCTACGTGCTGCTGTTCGCCATCATCTTCTGTGAGACCGGGCTCGTGGTGACGCCGTTTCTGCCTGGTGACTCGTTGCTCTTCGCGGTCGGCGCGCTCGCCGCGCTCGAGGGCTCGCCAATTCGCGTCGGCTGGATTCTCGGCCTGCTCATCGCCGCGGCGGTGCTCGGCAACACGAGCAACTACGCCATCGGCCGGCGCCTTGGGCCCAAGGTGTTTAGCCGTGAGGATTCGTGGCTCCTCAACAAGAGGCACCTGCTGCAGACGCAGGCCTTCTACGAGAAGCATGGCGGGCAGACGATCATCATCACGCGCTTTATGCCTATCGTGCGCACCTTCGCGCCCTTCGTGGCCGGGGTCGGTCGCATGCACTATCGGCGCTTCACGGTCTTCAACGTCGCCGGTGCGGTCGCCTGGGTCGCGGGCTTTACGCTCGCCGGCTTTTGGTTCGGCAACTTGCCCGGCGTCAAGAGGCACTTTCAGATCGTCGTCCTCGCCATCATCGTCATCTCGCTCATGCCGTTGGTGGTCGAGATCGTCCGCTCGCGCTTGCAGCGCGGCCGCCCGGTGCCGCGTACCGAGAACACCTGATGAGCGCGCTCGAAGGCAAGCACATCGTCCTTGGAGTTTCGGGCAGCATCGCCGCCTACAAGGCCGTGTACCTGACGCGCCTGTGCACCGATGCGGGCGCCGAGGTGTGGCCGGTTTTGACGCCGAGCGCCAGCCGCTTCGTCGGCCCGCTCACCTTCTCGGCGTTGACCGGGCATCGCGCCATCACCGACATGTGGGCGTCGGCCGAGGCCGGGGTCATCGGTCACGTCGAGGTCGCGCAGCGCGCCAACCTCTTCGTCCTCGCGCCCGCCACTGCGGATCTGCTCGCCCGCCTCGTCGAAGGCCGGGCCGACGAGCCGCTCACCGCCATCGCGCTCGCGACGCGCGCGCCGTGGGTGGTCGCCCCCGCAATGGAAGAAGGCATGTGGCGCAACCCCGCCACGCAGCGGCACGTGCAGACGCTCGCTGACCGTGGGGCGCGCATCGTGCCGCCGGGTGACGGCCCCCTCGCCTCGGGGCGCTCGGGTGTTGGCCGCTTGGCTGAGCCGGAGGTCATCTTCGAGGCTCTGCAGAGCGCTCTGACCACGCAAGACTTGGCCGGTGAGCGCGTGCTCGTGACTGCCGGACCGACGCGCGAGTCGTTCGACCCGGCGCGTTTCGTCTCGAACGCTTCGAGTGGCAAGATGGGCTATGCCCTCGCCCGCGCGGCGCGCAGACGCGGCGCGCAGGTGCGCCTCGTCTCCGGGCCAACGCTGCTCGCGCCACCAAGTGGCGTCGAGGTCGTGCGGGTCAAGACTACCGAGGAGATGCTCGCCGCCTGTCGGGACCATTTCGAGAGCTTCGCCGCGCTGCTGATGGCTGCGGCGCCTGCTGATTATCGGCCCGTGGCCTACTCGGCCGAGAAGTTGAAGAAGACGCCTGGTGGCGGCGATTTGTTGGTGGCGCTCGAGCAGACGCCCGACATCCTCCTGACGCTCAAGGCCCGCGCCAAGGGCCTCGTCTGCGTCGGCTTTGCCGCCGAGAGCAATGAGCTCTTGAACAACGCCCGCGCCAAGCTCGAGTCCAAGGACTTGGACCTCATCGTCGCCAACGACATCACGCGCCCCGACGCGGGCTTCGAGGTCGATACCAACGCTGTCGTGCTGCTCGACCGCGACGGCGCGGCGCCCCTGCCTCTGATGGGCAAGGAGGCCGTGGCCGACGCCGTGCTCGATCGCGTCGTCGCACTCCTGGCCGCTCGCCGCCAGGGCGCGGCGCCGAGCCGCGACGAGGCTGCGCCCTCGACTCCAGCCGTTCTTCCGTAGCCAACGCCCCAGGCCCTGCGTTACCATAGGCCTATCGTGTGGCGACGGACCTTCATCCTCATGGCCATGTTCGCCGGAGCGGCGTTGGGCATGGGCCTAGCCCTCAAGAGCGAGAGGGTCGCGCGAGGCTTCGTCGCGCGGCTCGAGCAGCTCGCCGAGAGCGCGCTCGGCGTCGAGGCGCACATCGGCGCTCTGCACATCGCCCTGTTGCCCCCGGCGATGCTGGTCGAAGACGTCACGTTCAAGCTCCCTGAGCAGAGCGCCGCCTTCTTGTCGCTGCGTCGGGCCAAGGCGTCGCTCTATCCGTGGCCGACGCCGAGCGGCACCTGGGTCGCGGATCGCGTCGAGGCCGACGGCGTTGAGGCCGACCTCGACCTCGATGCGCTTACCCCCGTGTTCGCGCGCCTGACGGGTAAGAAGGCGTCGTCGGCGCTCGGTCTGCCCATCGACATTCGCCATCTCCTGCTGTGGAACGTTCGGTTGGCCGCGCATCGCGGCGATTGGCGCGTCTCACTCGCGCGCACCGATTTGAGCGTCCTGCCGGCCGACTTCGGCGTACGCGAGGTTGAGCTGTCGGTCGGCGAGGGCTCGGTGGTCTCGCCTGCCGGTAAGCTCGGCTTCGAGGTGCGCGTGCGCGGCTTGCTCGAAGGCACGCTCGCGGCGCCGCGCGTCGTCACGCTTCAGCGCACGTCACTCTTCGCCGACGAGGTGGCGCTCGACGGTCAAGGTTCCGTGCAGCTCGCGCCGCCATACGCCCTCGATGTCGCGGTCAGCGGTCGCGCTGCGCTCGCGAATCTGCAGCGGCTCTTGCAGCGCGCGGTTGTCGCCACCGGCGACTCGCGTTTCTCCGGACGCCTGCGCGGCACCCTCGAGCATCCAAGCCTGCGCACGACCTTGGCGCTGCGCGGCGCGCGCTATGCGCGCTTGGCGCTCGGTGATGTCGATATCGAGTCCGTGCTCGACCCGACGCGTCTCCAGGTCGAGGCCTTCGATTGGAAACAGCCTCACTTCGGGCAAGTGACCGGCAGTGGCGCTTTGGCGCTCACGAGCGGCTTGCCCGTCACTATCAAGGCACGCCTACACCAGGTCTCGCTGCAATCGCTCGTTGAGTTCGGGGGCCTTGCTGGCCCCTGGGTCACGGCGACGCTCAATGGCGACGTGGAGGCGCGCGGCGCTCTCGTGCCCTTGCACCTCGACCTGCGTATGCTCGCCGGCACGGCCGAGCAATTCACTGTCTTCGATCGCTCGTACCTCGACCCTGAACGCGCCGTCATGCTCGCTCCGGGACCGATCGCCATACTTGGCGAGGGCACCGTCACCGAGGCCGGCGTAGCGATCACCGAGGCCGAGCTGTCGAGCGATGAGACGGACTTCATCGTGAGTGGCACCGCGGCCTTCGATCCAGAGGTCGGCGTAACGTTGCACGTCGCCAGCGACCGCTTCGATTTCGATGACATCGGCAAGGTCGCTGGCGCCGAGTTCGCGGGCGCCGGCACGCTCGCCGGCGTGGTCGAGGGCCCGTACCGTGCCTTGACCATCTCGTGCACCGCGGCCATCGATGATCTATCCATCCTCGGCTACCCCGTCGCTGACACCAAAGCGACCATCGTTTACGAAGACCTCGTCTTTCGCGTCGAGCGCGCGACCGGCCGGCGCGGCGGCGGCACCATGTCGGGGGCCGCGAGCATCGACTTCAACATCCGACCGCCCATCTTCGACGCCGCCTTCGTGCTCGAGAACATCGAGCTCGGCGATGCCCTCAACACCGCCGGGATCCATGTGGACGTGCTGCACCACGCGCACGCACGGCTGTCGGGGGACATCTCGGCGCACGGGCCACTCGGCGCGCCTTTGGGCCGCGTCTCGCTCGCCAGCCCGATGCTCAGCCTCGGCGATACACCGATCGGTCCCCTCGAGTATGAGGGCGGGTTCTTCGAGACCGAGAACAGGTTCTGGTCGAAGGGTCATGTGCACGCGCCGGGCGGCGTGTGGCAAGGCTCATACACGCTCAACAACGCGCGCCGCGTCCGCATCGATACGAGCCTCGAGCACGTGCCGCTCGCCGCCATCTCGCCGCTCATCCCTGGGCTCGATGTGCAGGGCGACTTGTCGGCAAGTGTTGCGCTCGCGGGTGAAGCCGGCGCGCTCGTTGGCAAGGTGCGCGCTCGGATTCCCGACTACGTGGCCTACGGGACGCATCTTGGCGGCACGGAGCTCGTCGGCGATGTGGCCGATGGGCACATGCGCTTCGTCGGCACTCTCCTCGAAGGCACCGTGAACGCCGAGGGCGACCTTGGGTTGTCGAGCGCGTTTCCGTACACGCTCGCGGCGCGCTTTCGCCAGACCGCGGTGGGTGTGCTCTGGCCTTCCATCGCCGACATCGACGCCGCCGCGGGCGGCAGCCTCACCTCGAGTGGCTTGCTCGCAGATGCTGCGACCATCGACGCTCACATTGATCTCGTCACCGGTAAGTATCGCCTGTGGGGCGTCAACTTCGAGTTGGCGCGTCCGGTCGAGTTGCATTACCTGACGCGGCAGATCACCATCGTCGCGCCGGCCGTGGTGAGCGGCACCGGAATCAGCGGTACCGTCGCTGGCGTTACGGACGTCGACGGCCATGCGATGCAGCTCGAGATCGTCGGCACGGCCGACCTCGACGCGGCGCGCTTCGCCGTGCCGCAGGTGCAGTTCTCGCACGGTAAGGCCACCCTACACCTCGTTTACACCGGCTCGTGGCAGGTGCCACAGATCGCCGGCGAGGTCACGCTCGTTGACGGCCTCGCGCGGGTCGGTGACTTCGGGCAGCTCGTCGAGCAACTCAACGGCCGTGCGGTATTTGCGGGCCGTACCCTCGAGCTCGAGTCAGCCACCGCCGTGACCGGCGGCGGCACGCTGCGCCTGGGTGGTCAGGCGCTCTTTTCTTCTCCGCGCGCGAGCTCGCGCTTGAACCTGCGCGCTGATTTGAACGGCGTAAGCCTGCGGCCGACCGGGCAACTGCAGTTGACCACGACCGGGCATCTGGCGCTCACCGGTGAGACGCGCGACTTGCTCTTGAGCGGCGACCTCAAGCTCGACACTCTGCGCTATACCGCCAATCTCGATCTCGAGCGGCTCATCCCGAAGCGGCAAGCGCCGCCTTTGCGGGTGGCGCCCGCGGACGCGAGTCACGTCGTGCGCCTCGGTGTCCACGTCTCGGCGGCCGACAACATCTACCTCACGAGTAATGTGGTCGAGGCCGAGCTCGCCGCTGAGCTCATGTTCACCGGCACGACGGAGCGCATCGGCCTCGTCGGCAGCGTGTCGCCGCGCTGGGCCAAGGCGCGCTACCAGGACAACGATTTTACGGTCGAGCGCGCCTCGATTCTGTTCACCGACGAGTATCGAGTGAGCACCGAGTTCGATGTGCGGGCCAAGACCCTCGCCTGCGGGGCGCAGATCACGGTCGACATCAAGGGCAACTCCGACGGCTACAATGTCCAGCCGACCGGTACCGACGAGTTTGGGCCGGTGGCGCCGCAGGACGTGCTCGCCTGCCTGCAGTTCGGAGTACGCATGGGGGACGTGCGTCGCGAGCTCGCGACGCGCGGCAACAGCTCCCTGCCTATGAACAGCCTCGATGCCCTGTGGGCCGTCTCGGGCCTCGATGAGCAGGTGCGGCGCGTGTTGCCGATGGTCGATGAGCTGCGGCTGTCGTCGGGCTGGTCGCCGGTCGCCAAGCGCACCACCCCTCGTCTGGTGCTCGGCAAGGAGCTCGGCAAGGACCTGCGCTTGTCGTACTCGCGAGGGCTCGAGGAGCAGGACGACCAGCTTCTCAACGTCGAGTATCGCCTCAACGAGCTCGCGACGCTCGAAGGTACATGGAACCGCGCCACCGAGGCGCAGCTCGACGTCGGGGTGGACTTGCGCTTGCGATGGGAGTTTCAGTAGCCCGGCATGCTGTCGCTCGTGTTGACCTGGCTCGCGCTTACCGCGCCCGTGCGCGATCCGCTGACGCCCTATCGCGGCCTTCCCGTCGTGAGCATCGATGTCGAAGCGGCGGGCGGCGCTGATGTGAGCGAGCTGCGCGCGCTCATCGAGATTGAACCCGGTTACCTGCTATCGACCGAGGCCGTACAGACGGCGATCAAGCGCCTCTATGCGCTCGGCAACTTCGCGGACGTGACGGCGTATGCTGAGCGCCTGTCGGGCTCGGTGGCGTTGCACTTCGTTGTGCGCCCCTTGCGTCGTCTCGATCGCCTCAACATCGAGGGCCTCGCGGCGCTCGACGAGACGGTGCTGCGCGCGGCGCTCGGCATGGCGCGCGACAGCGAAGTGGACAGGCGCACCCCCGACGTGCTTCGAACTCGCGCGCTAGCGTGGCTCGGCTCGGTCGGCTATCCGTCCGCCGCCGTCGAGGTCACGGCCGCGCCGGGCGAGGAGAGCGGAACGCTCGCCTACCTCCTGACCGTGCGCGAAGGGCCACCGCGTCGTATCCGCTCTATTGGCTTTGCCGGGAGGCCGCGCGTCGGCGCGCCCGTTCTCTTGCACGAGCTCGAGTCGCACGTGGGCGCCGTGCTCGAGACGGCTGCGCTCGGCCGCGACCGTCTACGCCTTCTTTCCCTCTACCAAGAGCGGGGCTTTCCCGAAGTGCGGCTCGGTGAGTGGCGCATTGCGGGGGATGCGCAGGCGGCCGACCTCGTCCTCCAGGTTGACGCGGGCGACCGCCTGGCATTCACGTTCGTTGGCAACACGGTGTTGACGGAGTCGGATCTTTGGGCGCTGTCGTCGGCGCCGAGGACGGCGCTGCGCGGCGTCGATCTGATGACGCTCGGTGAGCGCATCGAGGGTGCCTACCGGCGCTTGGGCTACGCACAGGCCCGCGTCAGGTCGCGTTTCTTTCATGACGTGACGGCAGGGCTGCGCCGCTATGTCGTGACCATCGACGAGGGCCGTCCGTTCTATGTCAAGGAGATCGCGTTTCCCGGCGCGCATCGCTTTGCGAGCGCGCTCTTGCTCGAGCAAGTGCGCAGCGTGGTGTCGGTCGAGCTCGCCGAGAAGCGCGTCTTCTTGTCGCTGCAGCGCGGCGAGCTCGACGCCGCACGCGGCGAAACCGGCCGCGGCGCTCCGGCCATTCCGCCTCCCGAAGAGCGGTGGGTGCCCGAACTGTACGACGAGGCCTTAGAGCAGATTCTGGCCGCCTACCGCAATCGTGGCTACTTGGCCGCGAGCGTCGGACCGCCGCAGACCAGCATCTCGGGTCAGATCATGCGCGTGCTCGTGCCGGTCGTCGAGGGGCGCCAGACGCGTATTCGTACGCTGCAATTTCACGACAACACGAGCGTGCCGAGCGACGAGCTACTGGACCTCCTCGATGATCTCGCCGGCGAGGCTGTGCCAGCAGAGGACGGCGCACCGACCGGTGTAAGTGGCGAGATCGAGCGCGGCGTCAGCCCCGGGGCACCGTTTGCCGCGGCCCGGATCGAGGACGCGCGCATTGCCATCGTGCGGCGCTACCGCAACGATGGCTTTCTCTATGCGCAGGTGCGTACCGAGATGCATACCTCCGAAGACGGCACGCTCGCCGACGTGGTCTTTAGGCTCGAAGAGGGGCCGCAGGTGCGCGTGGACAATGTGCTCGTGCGCGGCAATCGCTTTACGCGCGAGGGCCTCATCAAGAGTCGCATGCAATTGCGCAGCGGCGACCTCTATCGGCTCGAGCACGCCTTGCAGGATCAACGGGCCATCGCCGATCTCGGCGTCTTCTCGAGCGTGCGCGTGCGCCTCATCGACGAAGAGGCGCCCGCCGAGCGCAAGGACGTGATCGCCGACGTCGTCGAGCGCAATCGTCACGCCGTCGAGTTTTGGCCCGGCCTGTCGACGGCCGATGGGCCGCGATTGCGCCTCGACTATGCCCACCTGAACCTCGGCGGAACGGCCACCAGTATGGTCTTGTCGCTCAAGGCCAACTGGAAGGTGTTCTTCGGCTTCTACGGCAGCTATGCCCAGCAGCTGCGTGACCGCTACAACGCCTTTAGCCTGCGCGAGCACACCGAGATCGAGGCGCGGGCCAGCATCCGCTCGCCACACTGGCTCACGTTGCCTTTTGACCCACTCGCCCGCTTCGACCTCGTCGGCGAGCGTGAGAATGCCTTGCCCTATTCGCTCGACGCCGGGCGCGCCATCTTCGGCCTCGAGCTCACGCCTGGCTCGCGTTGGACCATCGCCCTCGAGCCGCAGACGACGCTCACGAACCTCGGCTGCTTTGGCGTCACCGGCAATCGCGCCGACACCAACTGCCAGAACAGCACCCTGACACGCCACACGGACCGCGCACCCATCGACGAGGGTCTGCGCGCCGCCTTCAAGTTCGGCCCGAGCGTCAGCTACGAGGGGCGCGACGACGCCTTCAACCCGCGCCGTGGCTTGTATGCGAACCTGCGCGCCGCCTGGTCGAAGGGCTCGACGTTGCCGCCGAGTGAGCACATTAGCTCCGTGTCGTCGCGACAGTCCGTCGTCTTGGGGCCCGATCACATCGAGTGGGACGGCACCATCGCCCGCCCCGTGTCGCGCACGTGGAAGCCGTTTGCTTTTAGCCGCGTCGAAGCAACGCTGAGTACCTATGTGCCTTTGTGGCGGCGCGCGCTCATTGCTTTGACGTTGCGCGGCGGCGGCATCGTCGGCAACGCGCCTATCGACGAGCAGTTTCGGCTCGGCGGCAGCAATACGCTGCGTGGCTTTCTCGAGGACGCGCTCATCGCCCAGGACGTCTGCGTCATCGAATCGCCGACGCAGTCCGTGCCGCAGCGCTGCCACGGCACTGAGCTCATGGTGCCGGGCGGCGCGCTACCTGTCTCCAAGGGCGGCAACTACTTCGCCCTCGCCAAGGCTGAGCTGCGCACGCCCGTCGTTAGCGATTTTCTCTTCGTTCTCTTCGTTGATGCCGGCAATCTATGGTTCGACGCACCTACCCCCGCCAATGCGGTAGCGCGGGTGACGCCGGGCGTCGGCTTGCGCTTCTCGACCCCAGCTGGGCCGATTGGCCTAGACGTGGCGTTCAATCCCGCGCCGAGGCCATGGGGCGAGAGCATGTATACGTTCCAGTTCGCGATCGGCGTCTTCTAGGGCTCCCCCTCTAGATAGCGCTCGACGATCTGCGCCCAGCTACCACGCGCCTTCAAGATGAGCTCACACACCTCGCGCACGGCCCCCGCGCCCCCTTGCCGCTCGGTCACCCAATCGGCGTGCTCGATGATCTCGGGGACGGCGTTGGCAACCGCGATCTTGAGGCCGGCCATGCGAAAGGCCGCGAGGTCGGGCAGGTCGTCGCCGACGAAGGCGCAGTGCTCGGGGTTGATCCCGAGCAGCTTGCACACGTCGACGAGCCCCTGCGCTTTGTCGCGGCAGTCGCTCACGAAGTGGCGCACGCCGAGCTCGCGGTGGCGGCGCTCGGCGACGTCGGCTGGGCGTCCCGAGAGCACCGCCATCGGAAAATCGGCGTGCGCGAGCATGGCGAGGCCGGCCCCGTCGCGCACGTCGAACGAGAGCAGGCGTCGACCGGCGTCGTCGTAGAGCAGCTCGCCCGTCGTCAGCACGCCGTCACAGTCGAGCACGAGCCCCTGCAAAGCGCGCAGGCGCTCGGGGCGCACAGGCCATTCGAAGCGCTGGCGGCGCGCCGGCGTGACGCGCGGTGGTCGTGGCTTGCGGGTGTGCAGGCGCATGTTTCCCTCCCCCTTTGCTCCTTAGGCGAAGCGTCGCCGAGCGGCGTCGATGGCGCAGACGGAACGCAAGGTTTCGTCGAGCAGGGCTGGCGTCAGTGAGTTCGGTCCGTCCGAGAGCGCGCGCTCGGGATGCGGGTGCACTTCGACGAATAGGCCGTCGATGCCGACCGCCGCCGCGGCGCGCGCCAGCACTGGCGCAAAGCGCCGCTCGCCGCCCGTCGAGCCGTCACCCGCTCCGGGGAGTTGCACCGAGTGTGTGGCGTCGAAGACCACCGCGGCCGCAGTCACCTCCCGCATCGTCACGAGGCCGCGCATGTCGACGACGAGGTTGTGGTAGCCGAAACAGGCGCCGCGCTCGGTGACCGACAGAGGGCCACCGCCGCTCTCTTTGTGCTTGTTGGCGGCGTGGCGCATGTCCTCGGGAGCGAGGAACTGGCCTTTCTTGATGTTCACGGGCTTCTTCGTCTTGGCCGCGGCGACGAGGAGGTCGGTCTGCCGGCAGAGGAAGGCCGGGATCTGCAACACGTCGACCACGTCCGCCGCAGGTGCCGCTTGCTCGGGCGCGTGGATGTCGGTGAGCACCGGCACGTGCAGCTCGTCGCGCACTCGTGCCAGCATCTCGAGGCCGGCTGCCAGGCCGGGGCCGCGCGCACCCGCCAGTGACGTGCGGTTGGCCTTGTCGAACGAGGCCTTGAAGATAAAGCCTACGTCGTGCCGCAAGCACATCTCCTGCACAGCGCGCGCGATGGTGAGGCACAGCTCGAGCGACTCGGCGATGCAGGGTCCGGCGATGAGCGTCAGCCGGCGCTTGTCGAACAGATCGGCGACCGCGTCGTTCATGCTCACGCCTTGCGCCCTTCGCGCCGCGCGATAGCTGCCGCGACGAAGCCGACGAAGAGCGGGTGGGGCAAGAACGGCTTGCTCTTGAACTCGGGGTGGAATTGGCAGCCCAAGAACCACGGGTGAGTCGCGAGCTCGACCATCTCGACCAATTGGCCATCGGGCGACGTGCCCGAGAAGATGAGCCCCGCCCTGGCGAAGGCCTCGCGATAGTTGTTGTTCACTTCGAAGCGATGGCGGTGACGCTCGCTGACGTCTGTGACCGCGTAGAGCCGGCGCGCGAGCGTGCCCTCGACGAGCGTGCACGGATAGGCGCCAAGGCGCATAGTGCCGCCCTTTTGCCGCACCGAGCGTTGCGCCTCCATCATGTGGATGACCGGGTCCTTGGCCTCGGGCTTGAGCTCTTGCGAGGTGGCGTCCGTGACGCCGGCGACGTGCCGCGCGAACTCGATGACCGCGAGCTGCAAGCCGAAGCAGATGCCGAAGAACGGGATGTGGCGCTCGCGCGCCTCTTTGATGGCGGCGATCTTCCCCTCGACGCCGCGGTTGCCGAAGCCCCCGGGGACGAGCACGCCGTCGGCGTCGAGCACGCGCTGCATGAGCGCGGCGTCGCTCTCGAGCACTTCGCTGTCGATGTAGTCGAGGTGCACGCGGCAGTCGTTGGCGAGCCCGCCGTGCACGAGGGCCTCGTGCAGGCTCTTGTACGAGTCGACGAGGTCGACGTACTTGCCGACGATGGCGATGTGCGCCTCCTTCTTCGGGTGCTCGAGGCGCTCGACGATCTTCTCCCAGCGCTCGAGGCTCGTCGTGCGCGTCCATATATTCAATAGCTCGCCGAGCTTGTCGTCGAGGCCTTCGCGCGACAGCTCGAGCGGCAGGCGGTAGATGGTCTCGACATCGACCGCCGAGAAGACGCAGTCGATGGCCACCGAGCCGAACAGCGCAATCTTCTGTTTGACGGCCTTGTCGAGTGGCTTTTCGCAGCGGCAGAGCAGGATGTCGGGCGAGATGCCGATTTGGCGCAGTTCCTTGACCGAGTGCTGCGTCGGCTTCGTCTTCACCTCGCCGGCCGTACGGATAAAGGGCACGAGCGTGACATGCACGTAGGCGACGTTCTGGCGCCCGACATCGTAGGGGAGCTGGCGAATGGCCTCGAGGAACGGCAAGGATTCGATGTCGCCGACGGTGCCGCCGATCTCGACGATGCACACGTCGCTGCCCTCGGCCGCCTCGAGCACCACCGACTTGATCTCGTCGGTGACGTGCGGGATCACCTGCACGGTCGCGCCGAGGTAGTCGCCGTGGCGCTCCTTGTCGATGACGCGCTGATAGATGCGGCCGCTCGTGAAGTTGTTGCGCTGCTTGGTCTCGGTCGAGGTGAAGCGCTCGTAGTGGCCGAGGTCGAGGTCGGTCTCGGCGCCGTCGTCGGTGACGTAGACCTCGCCGTGCTGAAACGGGCTCATCGTGCCCGGATCGACGTTGATGTACGGGTCGAGTTTGAGCATCGCGATCTTCAGACCGCGGTTCTCGAGCAGCGCGCCGAGCGAGGCCGCCGCGAGGCCTTTGCCCAAGGACGAAACAACGCCGCCGGTGATGAACACAAACTTCGGGTGGCGCGTCTTACCGTTGTGGCGGGTGGCGGGCATCAGTGACCTTCGTGGGTGCAAGTCATGGGCAGGGCGCGGGTTCGAGGCTATATAGGAGCGGTGTCGAAGACCGTCAAGGCGAAGGGGCAGACGCGCGCGCCCGTTGATCTCGTCGCTTTCTTCGCTGGCGTCGACGACGTGCGCCGGCACCTCGATCGGCATCGTCAAGATCCGAGCATCCAGCGTGATCGCCTGGCGCGCCTCGTGCCGCAGCTCATGCGCCCACGTTCGAGCGACGACCTCGTCAAGTGGCTCGTTGCCGAGCTCACCGCGGCTCTCGGGGTTGGTGGCGCGGCCCTGCTCATGCGCCAGGGCCTGCACGGACCGGCGCGCGGCTGGACCGTGCGCTGTGCGCTCGGGCATGTTCCTGAAGCGGCCTGGCTGCTCGAAGCCGAGGCGTTCGGGCTCACGTTCGCGGCAGGCGCTGGCGAGAGCGCCGGCGACGCCCGGCCGCACCGCATCGCGGATGGCGTCGCCGTGCCGCTCATCGGCACGACTGGGCTCGTTGGGCTGCTCTGTTTTGCGACCCTGCAGCCGCTCGATGAGGCCGTGCAGGTGCTCCTGCAGGCCGTTGCCGATACGGCGAGCGTCGCGCTCGAGCAGCATGTGCTGCTCCTTGCGCCCTAGACCCGGGTCGGTGGGTGATTCCTTGACGCCGTCTACGCTATCGACGGACAGCTCTACCTGCGCATCAAGATCGTCAATCCGACTGCCCAGCCGAGCTGGCACAAGCTCGGGCCGGCGCCGCTGTTCTAAGCGTTACTCGTAGCCAAACACCATCGAGTAGAAGATCAACGCGACGAGCGTCAGGCCTATGCCGAGCGCCGTGAAGCCGAAGATGCGGATGGGCCGCTCCCACTGCTGTGGGAAGGGCTCGACGAGTCGCCCCTCGAGCCGGCCGGACGCCACCATCTCGTCATACTCGCGCGGCTTGTCGAACTTCATCTCCTCGAGGCCCACGCGACCGGTGAAGATGACCGGGTCCATCGGGAACTTGTCGGGCCGAAAGTGCGTGTTGAAGAAGTGCACCGTGAAGATGAAGGCCACCGCGAGCAACGCTTCGTCGCTGTGGATGATGGTGGCGACGTTGATCGTCCAGCCCGGCAGGACGTGGGTCATGAACTCCGGGAACCACAAGATGAGGCCCGAGGAACCGATGACAAAGACGCCCCAGAACACCGCGAACCAGTCGAACTTTTCCCAGTAGCTATAGCGGCCATAGCGTGGCCGCGGGCCGCGACCGAAGAACCACTTGAACGAGCCGATGAGCTCGCGCAGGTCGGTGAGGTTGAGCATGATCGACGTCGAGCCGAAGGCGTACGATAGCCACGACTTGCCTTCGAGCTTGCGGCCGCGGTTGAGGTCCCACAGGTGGGTGAGGAAGACGCCCATCAGGATGATGGCGCCGAGGCGGTGCAAGAAGCCCATGGCGGCGAAGCCACCGAGCACGTGCGAGAGCATCAACGCCCAAGACATGTACGAGAACTTGAGCGTCATGCCGGTCAGGGCGAGCGTGAAGAACGACAAGAGCATCACGAGATGCATGCGGCTCTGGAAGGTCGTAAAGCGGCGGTAGATCTTGCCGGCTGGCGCGTGCTTGTGCCGGCGCCAGGTCTCGCGCGTGCGCCACAGCCGCACGAGCCAGGCGAACGTGTGCAGCAGCGCGAAGGTGAGCGTGCCGACGAGCAACGCGGTCATGCCCCAGAAGGCGTAGTAGAGCGCCGGATATTTTTCGCGGTCGTGGTGCGTGGCGTGTGTCAGGTACCCCGCGAAGCGCCGGTTGGCGCCCTCGTGGCATTGGCCGCAGGTCTTGATGACGTGGTCGCGCGCCAAGGTCGAGCGCGGGTCGCTCGGTTCCATGATGTTGTGCGTGCCGTGGCAGTCGTAGCACTTGGCCGCGCCGGCACTGCCGAGCTTCGACACTTTGCCGTGATAGGTCTCGAAGAAGGTCTCGGCCTCGCTCGTGTGGCAGCGGCCGCACTGCACCATCATGCGCATGCGGAAGTCGGCTTGGTCGGTGCGGCTGATGGTGTGCGAGGTGTGACAGCTCTCGCAGGTCGGCAACTTCTTGTCGGTCTTGATGTTGCCCGGCCAGTGCACGCTCGTCTTGAAGATGTCTTCGATGCCGTTGTGACATTTGCCACAGGTATTGGCGACGTTGGCCGAGTTGACGCTCGACCTCGGGTCGGAGGGCGGCAGCGGCTTATGCGGCGTGTGGCAGTCGCTGCACGTCGCCGTGACGACGAGGCCGGATTCGAGCAGGCCTTTGCCGTGGATGCTCTCGACGTAGCTCTGCACGATGTTCGGCACACCCGTATGGATGCGCTTGGCCGCCTTCTCGCCCTCTCGGTGGCAACGCGCGCATAGGGCCGGTACGTTGCGCGGGTAGGTCGGCGACGAGCTGTCCTTCTTGCCCTTGGTGTAGTGGGTCACGTGACAGTCGACGCAGCCCGGCGCGTCCGCATCACCCTTGGCCGCGAGCTCACCGTGGATGCCACCTTGGTATTCTCTGACCACCTCGGCGTGGCAAATGCTGCAATCGACCTTCTTGTCGCCGATGGTCTCGCAGGGCCGAGCGTGGCCGGGCGAAGCGCCGACGTGGCATTGCGCGCAGGCGACGGTCTTGTGGCTCGTCGTGTCGTAGCCTGCCAGATCGACGAACAGCGACACCGTCTTGCTGTCGCGGGTCGTGGTGAGGTCCTTCTTGTCGTGGCACTTCATGCACTCTTGCGTCGACATGCCGGTCGCGTAGAAGGCGCGGCGAATCTTGTGTGGCGAGTGGCAGTCGGGGCAGGCCGGGATCTTGCTGGGCTCCTTCTCCCACAGCGCACCCTCGATGACCTTCTGATGCACCTGCTCGATGAGCGAGTGACACTGCGTGCAGGTCTTGGCGACGTTGCCGCGCGCGATGCTCGACTCGGGGTCGGTGTGCGGCAGGATGTTGTGCGAGGTGTGGCACGAGGTGCACACGGCGCTCACCGATAGACCGCGCTTGAACAGCCCCTCGCCGTGGATGCTGTCGGAGTAGTTCTCGAGGATGCGATCTTGCGGGATGTCGTGCGTCAGCGACACCGGCGTGCCTTCATGGTGGCAGCGGCCGCACAAGAAGGGGATCTTCATCTTCGAGGTCATTGCCTCAGGGTTGCGCTTGGGCAGGATTGTGTGGCTGCCGTGGCACTCGGCGCAGGTCGGCGCGAGCGCGTCGCCGCGAGCCAACGCTTGGCCGTGCAGGCTGCGGGTGTGCGCCTGGACTTGCACGGCGTGGCAGGGCAAGCACTGCGCGGCCTTGGGGTTCTCGGTGTGCGGGAAGTCGGTGCCGGTCAGATCGCGGTGGCACGAAATGCAGCTCTGCTTGGCGTGCACGGAGCCGGCGAGCAGGCGCGGCGGCACGAAGACCGAGATCGATTGGCCGCCTCTTGTGCCCTTGAGCGTCCGGTCATCATGACACCCATAGCAGTCGTCGTTCTCTTGTGCGCGCAGAGGGGCTGGCGTCGTCGCGAAGAACAACGTCAGGCCGGCACCCAGCAAGATCGGCGTTAGCGTCTTGTGCATCGTCGCAGCCGCTCCCTATCGAGACTCGCGTCTCTTTCTTCTCCCCCTCCCCGCGCGAGCGCCGTTTTCCCGCGTTTGGCGCAGCGTGTCAAATAGCTCGCGTACGCTTGGAGAAATAGGTCGACGGAACGTCCTGTGCTCGTCCACGCGCGGCCGCGCATTGACGATGGCGATGCGGGCGGCTACCCTTGCTGCATGCTCTACGCAGCCGCTCGCTGGTTTGCCCCGGCCGTCTTGTTCGTCTCGCTTTCGGTTGGCCCGGCACGAGGCGAAGAGATCCGCGCCGCCGGCAACCCGGCGCCGCCGGATGTCACTGTGAGCCCGTCGCGTCTCGAGGCTGCCCCGCGCGCGGCTGACATGGCGTCCGACGCCGAGAAGCCCGAGCGGGCACAGGAATCCGTGGCGCGTATGCGCGAGATCTTGGCGCGCATGCTCAAGTACCTCGAGGAGGCGCGCGCGGAGAAGGACATCGTCAAGCTCAACTGCGTCAATGAGAAGTTGACGGCGGTCAAAGGCCTGCTGCGCATTTCGGAGCAAGCCGACGTGAGCATGCAGGAGGCCTTGGCGCGCCGCGATGTCGAGGTGTCCGCGCATGAGTACGAGAAGGTGAGTATCGCGCGGCACAAGAGCGAGCAGCTCCTCGCCGAGAGTGAGGCGTGCGTCGGCGAGCTCGCGGTCTTTTCGGGCGAGACGCAGGTCGAGGTGATCATCGACAACGCGCCGAAGAGCGATGTGGTCAACGAGACGGGTGGCGTCATTCTCGACTTCTCGCGTCCGCCGGTGGCGAGCCCGTACCAGTGACTCCGTAGCGCTAGAGCACGCGCCCGAAGATCCCCTCGGGGCGCGCGACGCCGAGTCGATCGAGCACCGTCGGCGCGACATCGTAGAGCGACAGGTCGGGCGGGGCAGGGCGCTCGCCGCGGCCGTCGCGCAGGATGAGCACCCCGTGCGGCGCGTGGTTCGCCTCGTCGAGGCCGGTGTCGTTGTCGCGCACCCACAGGCTTCGATGGCCGAGCGTACCGAGGGCGCGATAGGCGTAGCCGTCGAGCTCGACCATGAGGTCGGGGGGCACGCCGCGCGCTTCGCTGTAGAGGCGCGTCGGGTCGTGGAGGACGACGCTCACCTTCGTGCCATCAGGGCCGCGTAGCTCGGTAAAGCGCTCGCTGATCTCGGCTTTGAGCGCGGCGACGCGTTCTTCGGTGACCGTGCCGTGCGGCTCGCGGCCAGCGACGTTGAGGTAGATGCGGCCGACGAAGCCGCCCTCGGCCCAGGCGCTCGTGTGCGCCCAGTCTACGTCCTCGGAGCGCAGCGGCGCGGGTGGCGTCGCGTGCCGCTCGCCGCCCTCGCGCAGGCGCAGGTAGCCCGTCGCGATGAGCCATTCGTTGAGCGCGAAGCCGCCGGCGTTGACCTGGGCGCCATGGTCGGAGACGACGAGTACGACGTCGTCGGCTCGTAGGCGCTCGACGAGCGTGCCAACCTCGCGATCGAGCTCGCGATAGTAGGCGTGCACAAGGTGTCGATCGTGACCCCAAAACGCGTGTTGGATCCGGTCGGCGCCCATGTCGACGAGCATGAACAACTGCCAGTCCGCCATCTCGAGCCAGGCGCGCGCCAAGCGAAAGCGTGCCGCGGTGGCCTCGCGCACCGAGGCGAGCAGGGCTCTGCGGTCGAGCTGGCGGTGCTCGACGACGCCGAACAGGTCGCCCGCGGCGAGCCGCAGCGTCTCGGCGGCTATGTCGGCGGGATAGGTGAAGCTCGTGCCGCTCTCGGCGGCCGGTGCGTCACTGACGAGCGCGCCAACGATGGGCTGCGGGGGGTGCGTCTGCGGCACGCCGATGACACGCGAGCGTAGTCCCGCGCGGCCGGCGAGGGACCACAGCGTCGGTGCCGTCACGTCGAGCGACGAGGCGAAGCGGCGTGACTGATAGTCGTACGCCGTGCGGTCGCGAAAGCCGTAGATGCCGAGCGCCCCGGGGTCGCGGCCGGTGACCATCGCCGTCCAGGCGGGCACGGTGATGGGCGGCACGGTGCTCTGCATGCGCCCAGATATCCCCGTTCGGCAGAGGGCGCCGAGGACTGGCAGCTCGGCCGCGAGGTCGCCAAAGACGAGGTCTGGCGACAGACAGTCGAGCCCGATGATGCAGACGCGCATGGCCCAGCATCGCCCATTTGTCGCTGCCTGTCGCTGCCTCTCGCCGCGCTATGGCGTCCCGGTCGCGTAGCGCCGTGAGCGGTCGGGGCGTCTGGCGGGTTGCGGGGGGCCAACGGGGGAGTATATTGGCCGCATGTCGCGCCAACGTGCGCCGAAGGCGGGGGGGCAGTGCGCGGGTGATGCCCGCCTTTCCGACCCGGGCTCGGCGCTCGCGGCGGCCCCGACGCGGCGTGATCTTATCGTCCAACGGGCGCTTGCAGCTTCCCCCACGCGGCGCGACTTTCTCGTCACTGGGGCGCTCGCCGCTGGGGCCTTGTGGGCTGGCGCATTGGCGCCGGGCTCGGCCCGCGCCGCTGTGACGGGCGCGGCAGGCGAAACGGGCGCGACGGGCTCGCCAGGTGTCGCGACCGTGTCGAGCGCAGCGGGTGTGGCTCGTGCTGTCCGTGTGGCCGGTGCGGTCGTCGGCCTCGCCACCGATCCGCGGCGGCCGGCCGAGCGCACCGTGGACCAGGCCCTCGTCGCGAGTCTGCTCGACTCGGCCTTGGCGCGAGCGCTCGGCACGAGCAGCGGCCTCGAGGCGCTGCGAAGCCTCGTGCGGCCAAGCGACACGGTCGGGCTCAAGATCAATTGCTTGGCCGGCCGCGGTCTATCGACGCACGTCGAGCTCGTCACCGCGCTCATCGCTTTGCTCGTCAAGGTGGGCGTGCCGACGAGCCAGATCATCGTCTGGGATCGGGCCGATCGTGATCTCGTGCGGGCGCGCTACGCTATCGTGCGTGGTGGTCTCGGCCCCTACTTCTACGGCACCAACGATGACTTCGAGAACGAGCCCATCGAGGCGGGCTCGGTAGCCGGCTGCTTGAGTAAGATCCTCACGCGCAAGGTGAGCGTCGTGATTAACCTGCCGGTGCTCAAAGACCACGACCTCGCCGGCATCTCAGGTACGCTCAAGAGCTTCTACGGTGCGATTCACAATCCCAACAAATATCACGACCACGGCTGCTCGCCGTACATCGCCGACCTCAACGCGCATCCGCTCGTACGAGGCAAGCTGCGACTTACGGTCTTCGACGCCTTGACGCCGCAGTGCGAGGGCGGGCCCGCCTTTGTGCCCGAGTACGCGTGGCCGCGCGGTCTCGTCTTTGCCACGACCGACCCGGTGGCCGCCGATGCCGTCGCCTATCGGCTCATTGCCGAGCAGCGGCGTGCTGTCGGGCTCGAGTCGCTCGCGAAGGCCGAGCGGGCGCCGCTCTGGCTCGCTTTGGCCGCCCTGCGCGGGCTCGGCGTGGCGGATCCAGCGCTCATCCGTGAGGTGGGCGTATGACGTATCGTGAGGTGAGCCCATGACCTATCGTGAGGTGGTCGCATGACGTACGAGCGGCGTGAGTTCTTGCGTACTGCGCTCGGCTGCGCCGGCTCCTGCGCCCTCGTGGCAGGCCTCGGCGGCGTAGCGAGCAGCGCGCTCTTGGCCCGGAGCGCCTCCGCCGATGACGACGCCGGGGCCGCGCCGACATCGAACGCCGACGAGACGCGCTTCGCTGCGCAAGAAGCCCGCTACTACAAGAAGCTCTCTGGCAAGCGCATCGAATGCCAGCTCTGCCCGAACAAGTGCCGCGTCGCCGATCTCGAGCGCGGCACCTGCGGCGTGCGCGAAAACCGCGGCGGCATCTACTACACGCTCGTGCATTCGCGCGCCGCCGCGGCGCACCTCGACCCCATCGAGAAGAAGCCGTTCTTTCACTTCCTCCCCGGCACGCAAGCGTTCTCTATCGCCACCGCGGGCTGCAACATGGAGTGCAAGTTCTGCCAGAACTGGGAGATCTCGCAGTTCCGCCCCGAGCAGGTGAGCGCCACGTATTTGCCGCCAGGCGCCGTGCACGAGCTCGCCAAGCGCCACGGCGCGCCGAGCATCGCCTACACCTACTCGGAGCCGACCATCTACCACGAGTACATGCTTGATACGGCCAAGCTCGGCGCCGAGACGGGCGTGCGCAGCGTCGTGGTCTCGGCGGGCTTCACCGAGGAGCAGCCGTTGCGCGACTTGTTGCCCTTCGTCGACGCGGTCAAGATCGACCTCAAGAGCTTTCGCCAAGAGTTCTACGACCAGATCTGCCGCGGTGAGCTCAAGGTCGTGCAGCGCACGATCGAGATCATCCGCAAGGCGGGAAAGTGGCTCGAGCTCGTGGTCCTCGTCGTACCGACGCGCAACGACTCGGTGGCCGAGGTGCGAGCGATGGCGCGCTGGGTCAAGGAGACGCTCGGCCCAGACGTGCCGCTGCATTTCTCGCGCTTCCATCCGACCTACCGCCTGCGCGACCTGCCGCCGACGCCGGTGGCGATCATGCAGCGCGCGTACGAGACAGCGCGCGCCGAGGGTCTGCGCTACGTCTACATCGGCAACATGCCCGGTCACCCGGCCGAGAGCACCTTCTGCTGGCGCTGCGCTGAGCGCGTCGTCGAGCGCGCCGGCAATTCCTTGGTCGCGAATCACCTGCGCGCTGGTCACTGTCCGAAGTGCAACGAGCGTATCCCTGGCGTGTGGTCGTAGAGCCCGCGGGCGCGCGCCATGCGACTCGTCGCCTTCTACTTCGTGCTCGGGGCGGCCTCGCTCGTCACGCAGACCTTGCTCATTCGTGAGTTCTTGGTCGTCGTGCAAGGCAGCGAGCTCGTGCTCGGGCTGCTCTTTGCCTGCTGGCTCGGTTGGATAGGGGTCGGGGCGGCGCTCGGTGCGCGCGCGGTTGCACGTCTCGCCGGCCGCGGGCCCCTCATCTACGGCGTGGCCCTCGTGGCGGCGTTGTTGCCGCTCGCCGAGCTCGAGCTCGTGCGACAGGCGCCGCGGCTGTTCGACGTCGGCGCTGGGCTCGTGTTGTCGCTCGCCCAAGTGCTCGTGCTCGCGCTCGTGGCGCTCGCTCCCTGGGCGCTGTTCATCGGCGCTTCGTTTCCCGTCGGGGCGTATCTGCTGCGCGGCGCAGGGGACGGCGCTGTGGCACGTCTCTATGGCGTCGAAGCCTTGGGCGCGGTCGCGGGCGGCGTTGGCTTTTCTTTTGGGCTCGTTGGGCACGTTGCGCCCTTGGCCATTGTCACTCTCGACGCCGCGGTGCTCGTCGGCGCTGCCACGCTCGCTCGGCGTAGGCGCACCGCAGCGGGGGGGCTGTTCGCGTTGCTGCTCCTCGTGGCTACGCCCCTCATGGCCGACCTCGATCGCGCTTCGCAGGCGGCGGAGGTGGCGGCGCTCGCTCCCGGGCAGCGTTTCGTCACCGTGCTCGACACCCGCTACGAGCGCGTCGCGCTCACCGAGCTCGCTGGGCAGTACGCACTGTATGGCGATGGTCGGCTCGTCGCGTCGTTCCCCGAGCCCTTCGAGCTGCGCGCACTCGCCTATCGTCTGCTCGCGCAGCAGCCCGAGGCGCGGCGGGTGCTCATCCTCGGCAACGCGGCGGCCGGCCTGGCGCAGGAGATGGCGCGCGCCCTCGCATCACGCCCAGGCTCAACCGCCGAAGATGCCGCGGTGAGCTTCGTCGATGCCGACCGCGACTTGACTGCGGCCATCGCCGCTCACCTCGCCGCGCCCGACGCCCTCGCGCTGCGCCAGAGCGTGCGCGTCATCGTGGCCGATCCGCGGGCCTTTCTGCTCGCGACGCGCGAGCGCTTCGACCTCGTGTTCGTCAACCAGCCGATGCCGACGGCGACGTATACGAATCGCTTCTACACCCGCGAGGCCTTCCGCGCGGCTGCGCGGGTTCTTGTGCCAAGCGGCGTGCTCGCGTATCGCCTCACGGCCGCGAGCGCGTATCTCGGCGCTGATACGGGCGGGCTCGCAGCCTCGGTGCGCCTCGCGCTCGCGGCGGTGTTCGCGGCAGTCCTCGAAGTGCCGGGCGACGACCTGTTCTATTTCGCCTCAGTGTCCGCGGCCACCCTCGCTCGCGACGCCGTGAGCGTCGAGGGGCGCCTCAGTGGCTTCGCTGAGGCGCGTCCTTTCGTGGCGAGCATCGCGCTCGATTATCGGCCTGAGCGACGCTCGCGCGAAGAGGCCGTGCGGCGGGCCGCCGGCGACGCCGAGGCAAACACCGACGACCACCCGACGAGCGTGTCGTTCGGCACCGCGCTATGGGAGCGCGCGACGGGCGGCCGCCCGAACCGCGACTCGCTCGTCGGCCGTTTGACCAAGGTCGCACGCTCGGCCGGTCGGACCTCGGTTGCCGGGCTACTCGCGCTCGGCGTCCTCTCGTGGTGGCTCGTTACGTGGCGCCTACGCCGCAGTGCCCGGGGTCGCGTGCTCGAGGCGGGCCTGTTCGTGTTCATCCTCGGCTTCTCGGCGATGGCGACGAATTTGGTGCTGCTCATGCACTATCAGAGTAGTTGCGGCGCGCTGTTCGAGCGCCTCGCGGTCATGGGGGCGCTCTTCATGCTCGGCCTCGCTGGTGGCGCGGCCGCGGGGGCGCGGGTCTGGCGGGCGGCCAAAGGGCAGCTCGTCCTCGTCGCGCTGCTCGGGCTCGTGGCGCTCTCGAGCGGCGCAACGGCGCTCGTGCTGCCGGCGCTCGGCGGCCTCGGCGGCGTTTGGAGCGAGCTCGCGCACGCGGCCTTGTTCGCATTCGCTGGGGTTGCGCTCGGCGTCGGGTTTCCGCGCGCCGCTCTGCACGGCGCAGGCGCTCGGCCCGCGGAAACGGCGGCGACGGTCGAGCTGACGAATGCGACGGGTGGGACAGAGAGGACGAACAGGGCGGGAACGACCGACGCGGCTGCGCTTTCCCGCGCTGCGGGCGTAGTCGACGCCGCCGATCACATGGGCGCCGCGCTCGCGGCCCTGCTCGTCGGCACGTGTCTCTTGCCGGCGCTTGGCGCGAGCGCCACCGTGGGGTTCGTGGCGGCGGTGGCGGTCGCCGGCGCCCTTTGCTTGCTCGCTCCAGCCTTGTTCTGGACGCGCGGATTGTAGCGCTGGGTCGCTATGGTGCGCGGGCGCACCTCATCATCGCCGTGCTCCGCATCGTTTCGGCGGCGCTCGCCTGATCTCACGGACTCGCGAGCGACCGCACCATCGCTTCGAGCTTGGTTGCAGTCGCGAACGTGCTGACGTTGACCGACACGTATGGGCCAAAGAGATCGGTCCCTTCGACGACCGGGGCGTCGCTCGCGTCAACATTGAAGGTATGGCTGACCACACCGACCAGTGATCCTAGCTTGCCGTCGATGAACGAAAACACCGCGCCGCCAGAGCCGCCGTACCAGCCACGGCATGTGGTGTCGAACAACGCGTCACCGTAGTATCCATGCGGCCCAAACCCACCGGTGAACTCGCAAGGCTCACTGATCACTCGCGTCGGTGGCAGCAACGGCTGGGGAAAGCTGACCATGACCGCGAGCTCGCGAGTCGCCGGCGCCGGTCGCTGCGCCGTAGTCACGCCGATTTCGACGCGACCTAAGGTCACCTCCGGGTCATACAGATAGTAGACCACGTCTTGCCCGTCGATGTCCGCGACGGCCTGCCTCAGATCGCCTGGCTTGATGATGACGTCCATCGCGCCCGGCGACGCCAAGTCGAAGCTCCCGCTCGCGGGTAGTACAATCGTCGCGCGCTGCATGGGGAGGCCACAGTGACGGGCGGTTACGAACAGGCCGTGGCGCAACAGAGCCCCGCTGCAATGAAACACCCCATCGTCGAGCAGGACGCCCACCCACGCGAAGCGGGTGGTATCGGCGCTTCGAGTCGGCAACGTTGCCGTGACCGTGGTGTCGGGTATCTCATCGCGGTACACGTCGACCGCGCTCAGGACACTCTGCGGCGGGCTCGGCGCGTGCGCGCCGCAGCCCAGCGTCATCTTGGCGGCGACGGCGCAGGCGAGCAACGCCCGACTTTTGCTGACGCTTGCACGGGCAATCAGCCGCGACTTGGGTGTGGCCGCGGTGCACCTACGTACCGCCATCGAAGACCTCCTGGTGACAGGCGTGCTTCGCGATGAGTGCGCATCCGGGAGGGATTGTCCAGCCGGCACGGGTGTTGCTTTGCGGCGTCGGAGGAACGGGGTTGACCTCGGGCAGAAGGGCGTGGCTGCAGCGCCGAGTCGGCAACGTTGCGTACGCGCCGCGTTGTGGCGCGCAAGCCCTAGAGTATACTCAATGGTATGGGCCGCCTGTTGTTCGCTCTCTCGTATTTCGTAGGCGCCGCCGCTCCCGCGCCGAGCCGGGCCGTTGCATCGACGCTGGCGCTCGCCCCGGCGCCGGCGTCTGCGGCCTCGCCTGCTCCCGCGTCCGAGAGCGTGCCCGCGTTTGGCCCGCTGCCGCTGCCGGCCACCCCCGAAGGCATGTTGCCCTGCAAGACACCGCTCAAGATCACGGGTAGCTTGCCGCGCGCGGCCGGGGAGACCATCCGCTATGTCGTCGACGTCGACGGGCTCTCGGTCGGCACGGTCGACTTCAAGATCGAGCGCCGCGGCACTTTCGGTGGCCAGGCGGTGGTCGAGTATCGCAGCACCTTCAAGCTCGACCAGCTCGTCGGTGTCTTGGTGCCCATGGACGGCCGTGCCGCCTCAATCGTCCCCGAGGCCGCCTTGGCCCCGGTGGCGGCGATGAACAAATATCGCCTCGACAAGAACGAGTTCGAGGAGAACCAAACCTTCGCCGAGGACGGCCACAAGGTGACGTCCAAGCGCAGCAAGAACGGCGAGACCTCGAGCGAGGAGCGCTTGTTTCCCTTTGCGGTGCGCGACTTCATCAGCAGCTATTACCTGTTGCGGCTGCTGCCGCCCAACGTCGAGGGCTGCGCCGTCATCTACAACAACCAACGGGCCTACACCATCTGGGTGCGACCCGACGGCGAGGAGTCGGTCAAGACGCCGGTCGGCATGCGCCTCGCGAGTCGTTACCGCGTGCAGTACGCCTCCGAGAAGAGCAAGAAGGTCATCGAGGCGCGCATGTGGCTCGGCCTCGACGCAGCGCGTCTACCGTACCGGGTCGAGGTCAACGACAAGAATCACCTAGAGGCGCGCATCCATCTCTACGAGCTCGGCCTCTAGGAAGGCCGCGCCTAGAGCGACTTCGTGCCGCGCATCTGCTCGATGAGCCGGCCGTACTCGACCTCCCACTCGGCGGTGCCCTCGCGTAGGTTCTTCAAGCGACCGCGCACCTCGCGGTCGAGCTCTTCGTCAACCCCGAGGTACTTTTGAATGGCCGGCTTGACGATGTTGCGCAGCTCGTTGTCTTCCATGAACACTTCTTCGATGTGGCGTGACTCGAAGAGCGCGGCGATGGTGCGGTCGACCACGTGCTCGAAGGCAGCTTCGCCGACGATGACCTTGCGCTGCTCGGCCATCGTGGCCTTGACGCGGCCCAGCATTTCGACCGTCAGGTGGTGGCGCTCGAGGGCCTCTTGAGCGTCGTGTTTGAGCTTGTCGACCTCGTTCATGTAGTCGACGAACACGCCGGCGATATCGAGCTCGGCTTCGTCGCGATGGCCGTCTTCCACCTCAATGGCCCGATTCGCGAGGAGTGAGCGCACGATGTCCTTCGCGATTTTCGGGATAACCCGGCGGTAGATCTTCATTCTTCGTCGTCCTTTTTCGCCCTAGCAACTGTCAGGCCATATAGAAGGGGCTCCGGAGGAGTGTCAAGCAAAGCCTCGCAAGGTGAGCACAAATTTTGACGGCAGGCCCGTCGGTACCCTACGATCCGCTGACAGACCGGCAGCAAAGAGACCGTATGGCGAATCGACGTAAGAAGACCAAGAGCAGCAAGAGCCCGAGCGAGGCCAGGAGCCCCGTTGCCGAGGTTCGCAGCCATGCTTTGGCCGAGCGGTCCACGGCCAGCCGCCCGGGACCCGCGCGGCGTGTGCCCCACGAGGTGATTGCGGTCGTCCTCGTGTGTCTCGGCGCCCTCTCCGTGCTGTCGATCTCGACCTTCGATGCCCGTGACGCCTCGCTCAACGCGAGCGGCAAGGTCGAGGTCCACAATTGGATCGGCCCGGCGGGGGCCTACTGGGCCGACTTTCTTCTGCAACTTCTAGGCATCAGCGCCTACGCCCTCGGCGCGGGTCTCTTGTTGGCCGGTTGGCGCGCGCTCGCCGGCCGTCGCATTTTGCCTGGCCTGCGGGAGGCCTTCGGCTTGCTCCTGAGCGTGCCCGCCGTCGGCGCGCTTGCGCATCTCGTGCTCGTAGGCGACCGCCTGCCCTATTCGGCCGGGGGCGTCCTCGGGGCCCTGCTCGGCAGCGCCCTGCGTGAACAGTTCGCCGCGGTCGGCTCGCATATCGTCGCCGCCGCCTTGGTGTTGCTCGCTCTGACGCTGGCCATCGATGGTATTCTCGCCGGCGTCGGCTTGCGGGGGCTCGTCGTCTTGCGCAGCGTCGGCGAGCGCATCTACGCCGCCATCGTCGTCTATCGGGCGCGGGCAGCGAGGGTGCGCGAGCGGCGGGCCGAGATCGATGCCGAGATGAGCCAGGCCTTGACCCAAGAGGGCCCGTCTTCAGGCTGGAGCATGGGCGCCGCGGCGCCAGCGGCGCCCCTCGACGAAGGCCGTCGGGCTCGCCTCGAGCGAGCGCAAGAGCGAGCGCGGTCGGCCGCCGACGAGCAGGTCGATCGCGAGGTGCAAGAGGCCCGCCGTCGTGCGTGGCGGGCGCCCTCTGAGCCCGCCGTTGCCGTCGACGACGCGGTGGATATGGCCGGGGAAGAGCAGTACCAGATGGGCGCGCTGCCGGCCCTGGTGCGCGGCGCGGGCGAGCGGGCACCGAGCTTCGTGCTCGCGCGCGACGAGGGCGGACGCCGGGCGGCCGATGACGATGACGATGATGACGGCGACGATGACGGCGACGACACACGTGACGACGAGGGCGACAGCGAGGCGGCGCCTACGTACCGCTCGAACGCTGGCGTGTCCGTCTCGAGCTCTGTTGCACACAAGCCTCCGACTCCTGTCGTGCGCGCGGCGCGTGCGCCTTTGGCGGCCGCGTCGAGCAGCGATGCAGCGCTCGACGACGCGCTCGACGAGCCCGATCGCGACACTCTCGATCGCGACGACACGCAACCCGACGCGCGTTTGGCGACTACGCCTGGCGCTGGCACCGGCTCGGCGGCAGCGGTAGCAGCGGTGGCAGCGGTGGCAGCGGTGGTCGCGCCGACCTCGACGTCCGCTGCTACCGAGGCTGCGTCGGCGACGCCGCCGCCCTTGCCGAAGCGCCAGCGCAAATCGAGCGAGCCGCAGATCGTCAACGTGCGCCCCGATCTCGACGTCGAGGCCATCCAAAAGGCCGACGCCGTGGTCGCGCCGCACGTGCCGGTCAAGGGCGCCAAGCCCTTCGAGCTGCCCTCGGCGAGCCTACTCGACTACGAAGCGACCGTGCGCGCGCCGGTCGATCCGGTCAAGCTGCGCGACAACGCCTTGCGACTCACCAAGACCCTCAAGGACTACGGCATCGAGGGTCACGTGCGCGAGATTCGCCCCGGGCCGGTCGTCACGATGTACGAGTACGTGCCCGCCGCAGGCGTCAAACTCTCGAAGATCGCCGGCCTCTCCGACGACCTGGCGATGAGTATGGAGGCCCTGCGCGTGCGCATCGTGGCGCCCATCCCCGGCAAGGGCGCGGTTGGCATCGAGATCCCGAACGAGGTGCGCGAGACAGTCTACTTAAAGGAGATCGTGGCGCACGACTCGTTCAAGAAGCACAAGAGCATCCTGTCGATGGCGCTCGGCAAGGACATCGAGGGCGGGCCGAACGTCGCCGACCTCGTCAAGATGCCGCACTTGCTCGTCGCCGGCGCTACGGGCGCGGGTAAGAGCGTCTCTATCAACACGATGATCATGAGCATCCTGTTTCGCGCTACGCCGGCCGAGGTGCGCATGATCATGGTCGACCCGAAGATGCTCGAGCTCTCGGTGTACGACGGCATCCCGCATTTGCTCTTACCGGTCGTCACCGATCCGAAGAAGGCCGCGCTCGCTTTGCGCTGGGCGGTCGAGGAGATGGAGCGCCGCTACCAGATGCTCTCGGACGCGGGCGTGCGCGGCATCGACAGCTACAACAAGCGCGTGCACGCGGCGAGCGAGAAGGGCGAGCAGATCTTCTTGCCCTCGAAGGTCGAAGGCGAGCAGCCGACGGTCTGCGAGCCCTTGCCTTACATCGTGGTCATCGTCGACGAGCTCGCGGATCTGATGATGGTGGCCTCGCGCGAGGTCGAGTCGTCGATCATGCGTCTCGCGCAGATGGCGCGCGCCGCCGGTATCCACCTCATCTTGGCGACGCAGCGCCCGTCGGTCGACGTACTCACTGGCGTCATCAAAGCGAACTTCCCGACCCGCATCGCCTTTCAGGTAGCGAGCAAGCACGACTCGCGCACGATCATCGACGGCAACGGCGCCGAGCACTTGCTCGGCCGCGGCGACATGCTCTACCTATCGCCAGGCGCCGGCGGGCTCGTGCGCGTGCACGGCGCCTACGTCTCGGATGAGGAGATCAACCGCACCGTCGCGTTCTTAAAGACGCAAGGCACGCCTAAGTACGACGAGTCGATCTTGGCGCCGCGCGCCGAGCTCGAGGGCGAGGGCGCCACGGCGTCCGACGAGCCGCTCGACGAGGCCTACGACCAGGCGGTGGCCATCGTCTCGGAGACGCGCCAGGCGTCGATCTCGATGATCCAACGCCGCTTGCGCATCGGCTACAACCGCGCCGCGCGTTTGGTCGAGAAGATGGAGAGCGAAGGCATCGTCGGGCCGGCCGACGGGGCCAAGCCGCGCGAAGTGTTGGTGTCGCAGCAGGCGTACTGACCGCGCGCTCGTACGCGGCTGTTGCCCTCGAGTCGAAACCCGCAGGGCGTCATGAATGCGCCGTCTCGGAGAGGGGGGCCTCGAACGGTCGAAGGTTCAGCTCATGGCTTGTCGCTCTGCGACACCATGCCAACGGCCGCTTCTACTCCACTCCCTCACCGAGAAGAACGCAGTGTGTTTACCCCGAGCACTTCATCGTGCCGAGCTTGAGCATGCAGCCGGCGCTGTCCAAGAGGAACGTCATGGCAGTGTCGGTGGTGCATGCGGTCAGCGCCTTCATGCAATCGGCGAAGGCCTTGGCGGCCTTCTCGTCGTCGCTGTTGCACTTCGCGTCGTCACAGGTCGAGGTGTCGAGCGTGACCGACGAAGCCGCGTCGCTGCACGCCGCCGCCTTGGTCGCGTACGAGCTCATCCCCGCCTTCAACTGACTGCACACATCGGCGCTGCTGCCACAACCCGCCGCGAACATCGTCATCCCCACAACCACGGTCAAGAACTTCATCAAGGAACCCCTCTTGGTGTCGCCTGGCCCGGGAGATTCCCGGCGGCGTTGGAGGCCGACCATCGCCGTGGACGGGCGGTCGTGTCAACTAGACCCACACGGCGCGGCACGCGGTGCGGTCTGGAGGTGGCCTCGGTCCAAGACAGCGGACGCGCGGTTACGGCCGACCAGAGCAAACCCAGGCGAGTGATCGC